>MDTG01019815.1_pt1 | contig 12481 bp, 10 predicted proteins | sample 811421 | NCBI WGS metagenome assembly MDTG01 (sample SAMN05326645, study PRJNA326480) | marine metagenome | isolation source: seawater | place: Pacific Ocean: South East | collected 2011 | reverse complement strand
TTTCATTTAGTACTTTTTCTATATCTGAATGGTCAAATAATGAATTTTTTGGTCTTGCAACATTAGATTCAAATTTATCTGATTTTATAGGTGTTATTTTTAAGCTATGTCTTGGTGTTTTTATTTTTTCAAATATATATGATGCAATATCATACCACGAAACAGATCCCTTAGTACTTAAATGAAAAACCTTTTTGTAAATTAAATTATCATTTAGAAGTAAAGTCTTTGCTGTTATCTCAGTAACTAATTTTGAAGAAATTGGAGAGCCAAATTGCTCATTTATTACAAACAAATTCTCTCCATTTTTAATTTTCCTTATTATTTTTTTTAAAAAATTTTCACCATATTCTGACATTAGCCAGCTTATTCTAAAAATTATAAAGTTGCAGTCACTTTTAAATATATATTGTTCACCCTTTAATTTACTTTTACCATATATATTTAACGGATTAGGTCGATCTTTAGGTTTATATTTACTTTTAGTTTTACCATCAAAAATATAATCCGTGGAGTAATGAATAAAGACTGAATTTAACATTTTAGCTGATTCAGCTATAATTCTAACTGCTTCCCCATTTATTAAATATGCTTTTTCTTTATCTACCTCTGCTTGCTCAACATTAGTGTAAGCAGATGTATTAATTATAATATTAGGTCTGAAATCTTTTACAATTTTAGGAATATGATAAGGTTTTAAAAAATCTACCTCTTTACTACTTAATTGAAGAACGTTTGGATTATTGCCCAAGTATGCGTTAAAAGTCATTCCTAATTGACCATTTTTTCCAAAAATTAGAATTTTATTTCCTTTTTGTAATAAATTATTAAAGTAGATCATAAATGTTATTTCTGTTAATTATTAAGTTACAAAATTTTTTCAAATATTAATTCTTTGTTATAATAAAATTTTTACCCACAAATATGAGGAACTAAAAGTTTGTTCGTTTTAATTTTGTTAAAAAAAAAGTTGGAAGGTTCTATAATAGATAAGATTCTTCGATATTCGTCAAATATTTTTTCTAAATTTTATTATAATTTTTCCAAAAAATACGATATTTCAAAAAAGCCAAACTTTATATTTATTTGTTATGGTGGACTAGGTGATTATATTTTAACTTTTCAATTTCTCAATCAGTTATCCTTAAAATATCATTTGACAGTATTTATAGACGAAAGATTCAAAGAAATTAGTTGTTTATTAAATGAGCAGATAAAAATTTTGAATTACTCTAAATTAAAATTACTAAAAAGTTTATCTGCTTACGGAAAACATAAAAAAAATAATAATATTCTTATACAACAATCACCAATATTAGAGTTTATGCTTTTTCATTTTTCTTTAGGTCGACCACCAATAATTGGCTACATTCATTCTCAAAATTTAATTAGTTCCAAGGGGGTAACTTTAGAAAAAAAATATTCACATTCAAAAAATAAAATAATCAAATATAATAATCTTTTAAAACAAATTTTTTTAATTGATAGTAAAACTAAAAATATACAAGAAAAATACGCAAACACAAAACTACAGAAATTAAGTTGTAAATTCATTCCTCAGGAAAAATACTTTATACTAAGTCCTACAAAAAACTACAAATGGGAGATGGGTTTTTTAGATCCCCGGGTATACGCAGAGTTCATTGTATATATTTATAAAAAACAAAAGATAGTTCCTGTAATTATTGGAACTGAAGAAGATAACCTTATAATAAAGAAAATTACAAGACACATTTCAAAGTATATACATTATTATAATCTTACAGGACAAACTACTATAAAAGACTTAATACCATTAATAAATAATTCAAATTTTGTTGTTGCAAATGATAATGGGATTCATCATTTGTCAAATTTTTTAAATGTTAGAACATTAACATTATATAATTTTTCTTCATATGAAGTTTATAATTGGTCAAATAAGAACTCCGAGTATATATTTAATCCAGTTTATAGTTGTATGCCTTGTGTAGGTAATCAGAATGGACCATTTGATAATTATCCATTTAAGTGCCCGTGGAAAGTAAGATGCAAAAATACTATTTCAGCAAAAAACATAGTTTCGAAGTTGGAAGAATTAAGATGGATAATTTAAATCTAGAGAAATAGAAAAAGGTGTAGATGAAATCATTATTTAAGATATTATGGATTAACTTATCATTAAGGAGAAAAAAACAGACAATTGGATTAATTTTTTTTTCTATTTTAACATCTTTATTTGAAGTCTACACAGTTGGTTCAGTTTTTAACCTTTTATCATCATTAACAAATACAGGTAAAAAATTATCAACTAACATTCCTCGTGATTTTAGTTTTTTTATGAATTTTGACTATAATACAGATAGTTTTTTTATTCTTTTTATATTCTTTTTAATATTGGCATGTGTTTGCAGAATAATACTGTTATGGAGTTTATTAAGATTCTCTCACACTATTGGTAATGATATGGGCACTCTTATGTTTTTAAAAATTTTAAAACAACCTATGGAGTACCATTTTTCAACAACAACCAGTGAGATAATTAGTGGTCTTACAAAAAAAATACAAATTCTTAGTTTAGAGATCATACATCCAATTATTCTTGTCTTATCAAATATGATTATTATTTTGGGTGTGCTTGGATATCTAGTTTTAAATATTGGTTTAAAAGCCTTTTTAATATTTATAATGCTAATTTTTATATTTTATATATTTTGGAAAATTTCAAAGTCAAAAATTATGAATAATAGTAAAATTATCTCAAAAAACTCTGATGAAGTTGTTAAAATCATCTCTGAAACATTATCAGCCATTAAACTCATTTCAATGAAACAAATATTTATTATTTTTTCTGAGAGGTTTGGAAAAATAAACAAAAAGTTAAAATTTGCAGAGGGTGACAATGTTTTTTTGTCTCAGAGTATTAGAATTTGGTTAGAACTATTCATAATAATCTTTGGTACTATTTTTTGTTTTGTTGCACTTAAATGGGGAGTATTGCTAAGTATTCTTCCAATAATCGGTGGTATGATTTTTGGGGTTTATAGAATCATACCATTAATTTTAAAAGCATACTCTGGTGTAACAACTATTATGGGGGCAAAAGAGTCTTTTAAAGATATCTTAAATTTTCTATTGTTAGATGAAACAGATTTTCATCACATCCAAAAAGATAGTAATATTAACTTTTCAAATGAAATAGTTGTTGAAAATTTATTTTATAGATATCCTTCAAAAAAGGTCGCTAGTCTTAAAAATATCAATTGTAAAATAAAGAAAAATAAATTAACTGCAATTATTGGTAAAACTGGTTCTGGTAAAACCACTTTAATTTCTCTTATTTGTGGTCTTATCTTCCCTGCAGAAGGAAAAATTTTAATAGATCAAAAAAACTTATATGAAATGTCTATAATTAAATGGCAAAATAGAATCTCATATGTCCCTCAAGAGACAATAATTATAGATGGATCAGTTTCAGAAAATATTTCTATGATATTAGATCACAAGATTGATAAAACAAGACTAATACAAGTATTGAAAATGACAAAGTTAGAAAAATTTATTCCTTTTTTAGATTCAAAAGAAATCATTGGAGAAAGAGGAGTAAGAATTTCTGTTGGAGAAAGACAGAGAATAGGTCTAGCTAGAGCACTTTATGATGATAAAGAAATAATAATCTTGGACGAACCTTTTAGTGCCTTGGATAAACTAACTGCAAAAGAGATTTTACTAAATATCAAAAATCAAAAAAAGTTTACAGTTTTAATCGTTACTCATGACAAATTTGTAGTTCCTTTTTGTGATGATTTAATTAAATTGAATAATGGTCAATTATTTAAATAATAAATATAATTTGAAATCAATTTTGATATAAGGTGAAATATGAACAGTTTTGGTATTATTTTAGCTAGAGGTGGTTCAAAAGGGATAAAAAACAAAAATTTGGTAAATTTTTGTGGAAAACCTCTCATCGAATGGACTATTAATCATTGCAAAAAATGTAAATATATTAAAGAAATATTTGTAAGTTCAGATTCTGCTGAAATTTTAAATTTCGCGTCCTCAAAAGGTGTTTCTACAATAATTAGGCCAGATGATATATCTGATGACCTAAGTTCTTCTGAGGATGCTTGGTTACATGCATTAGATTATATAACTAATGAAAGAGGTTATTTATCAGATTATATAGTATGCCCTCAAGTAACTTCACCAATAAGAGAAACTAATGATTTGAATGAGGCAATGGAAAAAGTTAAAAAAGAAAACTTAGATAGCTTGCTATCTGTAAACGCAATAAAAGATTATTTTATATGGGAAGAAAAAAATTCTAAATTTTTTTCATATAATTATGACTATAAAAATAGAATTAGAAGACAATTAATTAATACTAAATATCATGAAAATGGATCTTTTTATATTTGTAAGCCTAATATTTTAAAAAAATATAGAAATAGGTTAGGTGGAAAAATAGGCTACTATCTGATGGATGACTACAAGAGCTTTCAAATAGACGAAATTGACGACTTAAAGCTATGTGAAATTATTATGAGTGGATATGGATTAAATGCTAATTAATAAATTATTTTCGGTAAAAAATAAAACAGTATTAATTACTGGATGTGGATCAGGAATAGGGCTTGAATTAGCAAAAGGATTTATTCTAAATGATGCAAAGGTAATAGGTATCTCTAGAAGAAAACCTACGGTAAATTTGAATTTTAAAAGTTTTTTTGAATGCGATCTTACAAATAAAATGCAAATAAAAAAATTAATAAATGAAATAAAATCAAATGACACTAAGATAAATGTTTTAATTAATGTTGCTGGGATAAGTATATTAAAATCTGAAAATTTAAATGAAATATCTAGATTTGATCAAACGCTTGATACAAATTTAAGAGCAATGTACAATTTAATCTTAGAATTGAAATCTCAACTTATTGATGGTTCATCAATAATCAACTTTTCAAGTATTGGAGGAAATTTCGGTTTTCCAAACAACCCATCATATTCTGCGAGCAAGGGTGCTGTACTATCACTCTCAAAAGCTTTATCTTATGATTTTGGCTCTCAAAATATTAGAGTTAATTGTATAATACCTGGATATTTTCATACTAAAATGACAACTTTAAGCTTTTCTAACGCAAAAGAGAAACAAATAAGAATAAATAGAACCCTTTTAGGAAGATGGGGAGACTTAAGTGAACTACTAGGTGCATCAATTTTTCTAGCATCAGATGCATCGTCATATGTGACTGGAACAGAATTAGTCATTGACGGTGGTTGGAGTGCCAAAGGGTTATAAAATGAATATTAATTTTAAAAATAAGTTAGTATTAGTTACTGGTTCTAGCCAAGGTATAGGTTATGAAATTGGGAAAAATTTACTAAATTTAGGTGCAAATGTAATTTTTAATTCGCGCACTGGAGACCAAAAACAATTAAAACAATTGAAACAAGGAAGTTTTCAACACATGATTGCTGATGTCTCCAATTTTTCTCAAACGCAAAAATTGCTTAAAAATATTAAAAAAAATATAGGTTTGCTGGATCATATTGTGTGTAATGTTGGAAATGGATCTTCCTCAAACATGGAAATTGGTTCTTATGGCGAAATTGACGATATGATGAAAAAAAATTTGTTCCCTTCAACTAATATAATATCTAATGCTCCTGACTTTATGGTAAAAAAAAATGGAACAATCGTGTGTATATCTTCTATATGTGGTTTTGAAAATTTAGGAGCTCCCCCTGGATATCAAATTGCAAAAGCCGCTCTTAATATGTATGTGGCCTCAATGGCAAAATATTTATATGATCATGAGATTAGAATTAATGCTGTAGCACCAGGAAATATTTTTTTTGTAGGTTCTGTTTGGGAAGAAAAAATAAAAAGTAATAAGATGGAAGTTTTAGATATGTTAAAAAAAGAAGTGATATTGAAGAGATTTGGAACGCCAGAGGAAATTTCAAACTTTGTTATTTTCCTTTTATCTAAATTTTCTTCATTTTCTACAGGTAAAACTTTTATAGTAGACGGTGGACAAACTAAAGGTATTTAAATGTCTGAGGATTTATTAAATAAAGTTGCATTAGTTACAGGTGGATGTGGATTATTGGGACGAGAGCATTGTCAAGCATTGTTAGAAAAAGGAACAATAGTTTATGCAGGAGACATAAATTTATTAAAAGATAAAAGATTTGTAAATGAAGTCAATTATAGACAAGCATATTTAGATGTTACATCGGAAAATTCAGTCAATTCATTATTAAAAAAAATAATTGATAAAGATAAAAGAGTAGATATTTTAATAAATAATGCAGCAATAGATGCTAAAGTTAAAAAAAATAATTCTTTAGAATTTAGTAGATTAGAAAACTTTTCAGTTGAACAGTGGAACAAAGAAATAGAAGTAGGTTTAACAGGGGCTTTTTTATGTTCAAAAGTTTTTGGTAATTATTTTTCAAAAAATGGAGGTGGAGTAATTTTAAACATTGCTTCAGACTTGTCAGTAATCTCGCCAGACCAAAGATTATACTCAATCAGCAAAAATTCTGAATGTCAAACTCAACCAGTTAAGCCGGTTACTTATTCCGTTATAAAATCAGCATTAATAGGTTTAACAAAATATCTTTCAACATATTGGCTTGATGGTCAAGTAAGAGCAAATTCACTATCTCCCGGAGGGGTTTATACTGACCAGCCAGACGAATTTGTTGAAAAATTAGAAAAGTTAATACCAATGGGTAGAATGGCAAATATATATGAATATAAGGCTGCTGTTCAGTTTTTATGTTCTAACGATTCAAAATATATGACAGGCCAAAATATTGTAATAGATGGTGGAAGATCAGTATGGTGAAAATTATCATAAAAAATAGCTGAGCTTAAAGATGTTTTCTAATATAAATGAAAGATTGATATTTGGATCTGCAGCCTTCGGTATGCCTAAATATGGCTTCTCTTCATCAAACATTCCTTCTCATTTTAACAATTATTTAAAATATATTTATGGTAAAGGTATAATGCACATTGATACGGCCCCATCTTATGGTCATTCCCAGAAAACTATTGGAATATATAACAAAAATAATTTTCAAAAGTTTAAAATATGGACAAAAGTTGATGGTCTTATCAAAAATTCTCATTTTACTATTGATAAGGTGTTTGATAGCGTCAAAGATTCCAAAAAAAAATTAAATATTGATCAGATAGAATGTCTATATTTACACCAAAACGATATTGGTATAATCGAAGATAAATTTGTCCAAAAAGCATTAAATGAGATAAAACTGAGTGGTTTAGTCAAAAAAGTAGGCGTGTCAATTTACAGTGCACTAGAGTTGAAAAGTTCAATGTATATTGACGTTTATGACGTAATTCAATTACCGGTAAGTGTAACTAACACTCACTTATACAACATTGCACACAAACATTCATGTAAAAAAAAATTGGTTGCAAGATCAATTTTTCTTCAGGGTACTCTATTAAATATTGAAAGTAAAAAAGAAAGTTTTAATTATTATAATGAAATTTCAGCAGTAGTTAATTTGTTAAAAGAGCTAGCGTACTCATATAGCGTAGATTATTTGGCGATGTTGTTATCATATGTAGTCTCTTTAGAAGATTTACAACATATTATTATTAGTTCAAAAAACAAAAAAAATTTAGATATAATTTTAAGAAACACAGGTCTAAAACTACGAGATGATTTAAAATCCATATTATATGATATTTCAAATCAGGAAAATGAATGGACTAACCCTCGAAATTGGTTAGTCAAATCACGTTAATTTTTTATTACAGGAAATTATTTGAAATGTATGTTCCAATTGTACTAGTCGAAAGTCATTACAGATCGAGATCGTGGTTTTTAGCATTAAAAAATATTGGATTAACTCATATAATTTCAGTAATGCCTGAGGAATACAATTTATTTGTTAAATCAGGATTTAAAGAGAATAATATTTTGAATTTATTTTATAGTGGTTCCTTCAATAAAAACGGTGGAAAATCTTTAGACTTTTATGAAGAATTTCTTGGTTGTAAATTCAATTCAATTGTATTGATGGATAGAACTTTGAGAAAGAAGAAAAATGAATATATAAACAATTATTTAATATTTCTATTAAACAAAATCGATAGTTTTTTCAAGAAAGTAAAACCCAAGATAATTTTTATTGAACCAACCTGGACACACGAAATTCTGATTTGTAAATTTGCAAAAAAGTACAAAGTATCGATAGTTGCACCAGTAAAAGACAAGTTGTTGCCTGATAGGTTTCTAGCATTTAAAGATGAAAATCATTTAGATTTTTATATAAATTCAAATTCTAAAAGTGCATTTAGTTTGTCAAAAAAAGCCTTAAATTCTGTTTTATATGATGAACCAGTCCAGTATTTCACTAAATTTAATAATAGAAATAAGTTTGATTTAAAAAAACTTCCTAAACTTTTTAGATTGATAAAAATATCGGTTTTAAATTATAGGAATCCAAATATACATAGTTCTGTCTTCAATGATGTTTTATTTAAAATAAAATCAATCGTAAGGGCAAAATTTCAACTCCTAGCTTTAGACTTTAAGAAATTGAATGAAATTTCTAAAAATTACATATTAATTACATTACATGTGCAACCGGAAGCATCAATAGATGTAGTAGGAACAAAATATTCAAATCAAATTGAATTTGTAAGAAATATTGCTAACACAACACCAAATAAATATTTATTACTAGTTAAAGAGCATTCACACGCTATCGGTAATAGAGAAACAAGTTTTTATAAAAGTTTGTTGGAAATTCCAAATGTTGATTTACTTCATCCTAATGAAAATGCTAGAGACGCTATTAAAAAATCAAGTTTAGTAATATCTAATACTGGTACAAGTTCACTTGAGGCATCTATACTAAAAATCCCTTCAGTAACTGCAACAGCAATGTTTTTCCATAAAATATTGTTAAAAAAACACTTTAATCCATTTGAAGAAAATATTTCTGACCTCTTACCTAATTGTAAAAAATTAAATAAAAACAATTTGATAAATCATTTAGAGAGAATATATTTAGGCAGTTTTAAAGGAAATTGCGGAGATTTTCAAACTGACCCAAATGTGCTAGGTATTAATAATATAAAAATATTAAAAAGTTCTTTTAAAAAAATAATTAGGTTAATTAAACAATAATCTGAGTTTAAATATGGAATTTGAAAAAAATATAATTGTAACAGGTTCTTCAGGTCAAATAGGGCAAGAATTCGTTAAACATTTAAGTAAAAGTAGTAATGGTTATTTTATTTATGCATTAGATAAAAAAAAAATTAAAAATAATAAAAAGAACATTAAAAATATTGAAATTGATATTACTAAAGAAGATGAAGTTCTGGACTTCTTTTCCAAGGTTAACCACTTATATGGTTTAGTAAATAATGCAGGCATAGGTGTTTTTACACCTTTCCTCTCAAGAACTGTTCAAGAGTTTAAAAATGTTTTAGATGTAAATCTTATTGGAACTTTTTTAATGTCAAGAGAATCTATTAAAATTATGATTAAAAATAGAATTGGAAAAATTATTAATATTGGATCTATTTATGGTGTAAATAGTAGTGATTTTAGAATTTATGGTAAAAGTGGTAGAAATAATTCTGAAGTCTACAGTATGTCCAAAAGTGGTGTGATAATGCTCTCAAAGTACCTGGCTGCTCACTTTGCCTCAAATAATATTCAAATCAATACAATTTCACCTGGAGGTATAGAAAATAATCAAACAAGAGATTTTATAAAAAAATATATCCTAAAGAATCCAACTTGTAGAATGGGAACCACCAAAGATTTACTACCTGCGTTAGATTTTTTATTAGATGAAAAGAATGAATATACTAATGGAGAAAACATTATTGTTGATGGTGGTTTTACAAAATGGTAACTAACAAAAAAGAAATTATAAGACTAAAAAAATGGCAAAAAGTTATAGAAAACCAATTTTTAGAAATTTCAAAATTCTTAAAAAAAAATAAAGTCATATTTTATTCAATTAGCTCTGTTAGTTCTAATAATAAAATAAATCCTTATACAACACCATTAAGATTATCTGGAAACAAAGTTATAGCTGGTTGTATAGTAGGTTCTCAAATTGAGGCATTAATTGTTGCAAAACACATTGAAAATAAAATAGATTATTTATTGTTAGACGTAGAAAAAAAAATACCAATTCAAAGCATTCCACATGAAGAAATATTTTTGGCATTTAGTTTAAATAAAAAAATCTACATTGAAAATTCAAAAACAGCATCAGGAGTAGAGTTTGGTAATATCTCAAACGCTGTAAGAAAAACTTTTCCTTCAAAAAAAATTATTACATATAAACCCAACGATTTAACTGTAGAATCAATATGGTTTTTTTTGAATCATATATTTGGAAACTTCGCAAATTTAAAGATTGCTATTATCGGATCAGGTAATATAGGTTTTAAACTTGCTTTAAAGCTTGTAGAAAGTGGTGCATACGTAAATCTTAATAGAAGAGATAAAATATTAGGATTTCAATTAGCAAACACAATTAATTCTATTAAGCCAAAAAATACACTTGCTAGTGCAGAGTTTTATGAAGATCCAATAAGAGCATGTACTTTATGTGATGTTATTATAGGTACAGGAAAAACTGATTCTCTCATCATAAATAAAAATATGATAGCGGTAATGATGAAAAAAGGAATTCTTGTTGATTGCGGAAAAGGTAACGTAACTGAAGAAGCTATAAATTATTCCTACGAATTAGGAATAGAGGTTTATAGAAGTGATGTCACATCAGGCATTATTTCTTTTGTTGATCAAGCCATTATGATTAAAAAAATAATTAATAAAAAAACTGGCAGAAGATTTTTAAAAGATAATATATATTTGATCTCTGGTGGTGTTTATGGAAGATTAGGTGATGTGATTGTTGATAATTTTGACTCGCCTACGGTTATTTATGGTCTGGCAGACGGAAGAGGTCAATTTTTAGAAAAACTGACGATTGAACAAACAGAAAAGGTAAACTTTGTTTCAAATTATTTTAAAATAGACCAACACTTTTCGAAAAATTTTTAAATGAAAATTAAGGAAAAAGGAAAAATTTTTGTAATTGGAGCTGGGCCCACAGGCTTAGTTTCTTCGTGGAAATTATCTGAGGGTAAGAGAGAAGTTCACTTGTTCGAAGCTTCAAATCGAGTTGGTGGTCTTTGTGCTAGCTGGAAATGGAACGATTTCACTCTTGATATAGGTCCCCACATTTTTCATACACCTGATAAAAATTTGGAAAATTTTTGGAAAAACGAATTTGGAGATTTATTAGAAGAGGGCCAATATTATTGTGGAAATATAAAAGGAGAAAATTTTGATCAATTTCACCCATATCCAATTTCATGGGAGCAGATTTCAAACTATCCTCAAGACTTAAGAGAAAAAATTATAAATGAGATTATTGAAATAGATAGTTTTAAAAAAGCTAAGGCATCAAATTATAAAGAATATATGGATGCTCAAGTAGGGCCTACATTGCGAAGTATGTTTTATGAAAAATACCCGATGAAAATTTGGGGTATTGATCCAAATGAAATGACTGCAGATTGGGCGCCAAAAAGGATAAAATTTAGAGAAAAAATTTCACCATTTTATGTGAATGAATGGTCTGCAATATCAAAACAAGGAACTGGTGCTATTTATTCCAGAATAGCAGACAAAATAATTCAGTATGGAGGAAAAGTAAAATTTAGTAAAAGGGTTATTAGTTTCTCTACAGCTGGAAAACTAATTACAGAGATAGTTTTTTCAGATAATACTAAACAGATAGTAGAACCTGAAGACATAATTATATCATCCATCCCAATAACTATTTTAGCAAAGTTTTTTAATTATGAATCAAAATTAAAATTCAGAGGAGTTAGACTTGGATATTTTTTAATTGATAAAGATAGATTATTACCTAATGGTAATAACTGGTTGTATTATGATTCTGAAAATATTTTTTTTAACAGAGTAACCGAACCTAAAACAATGAGTAAGTCACTAGGTGTTAAAAACAAAACGGTTATAGTCACAGAAACTTGTTATAGTAAAAATGATTATGTTGATCGATTATCAAATATTGATTTTATTAAAAGAATTAATTCTGATCTACAACAAGCTTTTTCGATTAATGAAACTGAAATTTTAGATGCGATTTCCCATAAAGAAGATTTTGTTTACCCAGTCCAAACCTCAGGTTATCAAAAAGAGCTTGCTAGAACTAGATCAGTTATTGGTAGATATGACCAACTATACTCACTTGGCACAGGCGGAGACTTCAATTATGCCGATAGTCAAATTCTTTTTCATATGGCTTTTGATATTTCAGATGAAATTTTGAGAAATAATAAAATTAATTCTAAAACTATTAAACAAATCACTCCTGTTATTGCAAATGGTTCTGTTAAGTTAGGCGACAAAATGGTTGGCCATGGAAATGATTGCTATATTATAGC
>MDTG01014480.1_pt1 | contig 12481 bp, 10 predicted proteins | sample 811421 | NCBI WGS metagenome assembly MDTG01 (sample SAMN05326645, study PRJNA326480) | marine metagenome | isolation source: seawater | place: Pacific Ocean: South East | collected 2011 | reverse complement strand
TTTTTTTTTAATACATTTGGAAGGATTTCCAATTTATTATTTGATAATTTATATTTAGGTTTAAATCCATAGTGATTTCCAAATTCTATGTAATGTTTCCAATAAGAGTGTACTCTGAGAATTGTTTCAGGAACAAAAGATAAAATTATATTATTTGCTTCATCTTCATTTTTTAAATTATTGTATTTAATTATTGCTTGATCAACTCCAAAATTACCTACTCCATAGTTTCTTACTGAAGAATTAATTAAATTTTCTAAATAATGTTCCCAAGTTTCATCATCATTGACATACCTACAAAAAGCAAATGAGTCTCCAAAAACTAAAAACTTTGTTTTTTTGTAGTTATTAGTATTATTTCTAAACCCATGATTTGAGATATTAAATTTTGTTTTTTTTAAACCACTAATTTCATACCCAGATGTACCCGGTCTTCTATCCCAACCAGTTTGTTCTGAATAACTTTTTTCAAAAAATCTTCTTAATTTCTCTTTATCGAATTTCGGTATTTCATCCGCTTTTGTTATAATCCATTGAAAGTCTTTTTTAAGATAGAAAGTTAGCAAAAGCACTAATATTTCTAATGCAAATATAAAAAAAAAAATTGAAAAGATTGAATTTAAACTCATAATTTTTTTCTTAATAAAAATAAATTTTTTTCAAGTTCTAAGACTTTAATTGGTAATGCAATAGTCATTTAATGTAATAAATCTAATTAAAAAATAATAATCACTAAGAGCTGTTTCTCTTAAACCTTTTATATATTTAAACATATCTATAAAGTAAAACAATTTAATTAGAATTAAAATTAATAATTTCTTTTGCTCTGTTAATCCAAGAATATTTTTTGGAATTTATTAAAGCAGCTTGTCCTAAATAATTTAATTTATTAGTTTTAAGAGCTTGATTTATAAAATTACACCAATTTTTAGGATTATTATCAAGCAAAATTGAATTTTTTTTGTGCTTAAGAACATTCCTGTACACAGGAAGGTTACTTGCAATAATTATTTTTCCAGCTGCTAAATAATCAAACATTTTTAGGGGAGAAAAATAATTTTCAACGTTAATATTTTTTATAAGAACACCCACTTTTTGCTGATAAGGCATTAATAAAACTTTATAATTTTTTATTCTTTTTGTTAATTCGGTATAGGTTATATATCCTTTAAAATGAATATTTTCTGGTGCCGTTTTTAATAAAGATTTATCAAAAATTGTATCTCTGTTTCCGTATAAATGAAAATTAATTTGAGGTAATTTTTTTGATATTTTTAAAATTAATTCCAGCCCCTTACCTCTAGCAAAACTTCCTGAGTAAAAACAAGTATTATTAATTAATTTTTTTTCACTGTTTATAAAATCTCTGTAATCAACAGCATCAATGAGAATAATTGATTTTTTTTTAGAAATGTTAAATTTTTTTCTCAAGTTATCATGTATAAAAATATATCTTAAATTTTGACTAATTTTTTGGAATTTTGTTACATAAAAAAATAATTTTGTTAAACCAGTCATTTCTGTATGTATTTCTAAAGTATTTTTAATATTGAAAAAACTTAAAATTAAACTCGGGATTATGCTTCTTGAAATAATTAAAAAATTATTTTTATTTAGTTTAATATAATTTAATATTTTCAAAGAAAAAAAAACTCTCCTTACAAAGTTAAATTTTATTTTTCTTTTATAAAAAGTTATTATTTCAAATTTATGTTTAAGTTTATAATCTTTTTTAATTTTTTTTACTGTATAATTTTCATCTAAAAAAGGAATTACCAATTTAGAAGTTTTTTTGGTATATTCGTTAAATGCATCACATATTTTTAATACATGCAGACTGTAAGCAGATTTATTTGGAAGGGAAAAATCAGCTATATAAATAATTTTTTTTTTTAACATTGAATAAATTCTTTTAATTCTTTATCAATAAATTCTATTTCATTATGTTGGAGGTGATCTTTAAATTTAAATAAATTTTTCCTAGTACTTTCTAATTTGAATTTATCATTCGTTTCTGGTAATATACCTAATTCTTTACAGAGCTTAACTTTTTCCAACTTATAGTTTGAAAAGAAATTTTCATATTTAATGTGAATTATCTTTTCAAATTCATTTAAATTTATCTTTTCCATTATTGATCTGTACCATTTAACAAAAACTTTGATATCATGACCTGGATAACTTAATGAATTCCTTCTTTTCATGCTCCAGAAAATTCCTTTTGGATCTCTTGTTACCAGAACGGGGTATGTATTTTTTCCGTAATATTTAGTTGAACTCACGGGATACCAAAAATTTCCACCCTGATTAATTACTATGCAGTTTGTTGAAGTTAAATTGACATTGGTTGAAAAAATGTTTTGCAAATAAATTTCACAGTTTTTTAGAAACTCATTTCTGTTTACTGGCAAAGCCATATTAAGCAAATCGATTGATCTAGACTGTTGTCTTAATATAAATCTTTTGAAATAAAATATACTTTTTTGGATATTATTCATTTTATCAAAATAAAATTGAGGTGATCCATTGTAGCTAATTTCAATTATCTTGATTATGAAATCTGCTGATATTTTGGCTAAATCTTTAGAATATATGTTATTTTTTTTGTTAAATCTGGAACTCATTAATCTTTCTATGAATTTTTTAAAACGCAAAATACTTAAAGCACTTTCGTTGATACTGAATTTTTCATATAGAGATATATATAAATCGTTAAGACCATCAGGATCATTAACAAGCCTAAATTCATTTCCATTAAATGGACTTATAATATCATCTCTTGATAATAAATAATCATGTATTCCGCCTCCACCACTATTACCAGAACCTAAAACTATAATTTTTTTTAAATTATCCATAATATGAAGTTAATTTCTTTTTTGACTAAATTATGACAAAATACTATTACATACACTACATAAATGAAATTCTCATCAAAGGCAAAAAATTTATCATCTTTAAAAAACCTAGGTTTAAAAAAATCAAAAATACCTAAATTTTATAAGTATTCAATCAATGAAATAGATATTGATAAAAAAAAAATTGTCAAAATTATAAAAAAAAACTTATCAAAGAAAATCTCTATAAGATCCTCTTTTTTTTTAGAAGATAAAATGTCATCATCAATGGCAGGAGAATTTGATGGTTTATATAATGTAAAGAATAATGAAAACCAAATATCTAAAGGAATACACAATCTTATAGATCAATATAAGAAAAAAAGTAAAAGTAAAAAAGTTTTATCCAAAAGTGAAATAATATTTCAAAATCATATATCAAATTCCTCTCTAAGTGGTGTTATAACTAATAAATGCATTAAAGATGGAACTAATTATTATGTCATCAATTATGATGATACTTCTAATCTTACAAATACAGTAACATCGGGAGGAAAGTCTGGAGGGCGAGTAATAAATATTTTTAAAGAAAATTATATTGGCCTAAGATCAATCAAATTTAAAAAAATAGTTTTAGCTGTTCAAGAAATTGAGACTATCATTGGTGATATTGGAATAGATATTGAGTTTGCTGTTGATAAGTTTAATAACGTTCAAATATTTCAAATTAGACCAATATCAACTTCTAAAAATTGGAAAAAAATTACTAAATCTTCTTTTTTAAAAAACTTAAAATATAACCAAAACAAACTAGATAAACATTTTAAAAATAACAAATATTTTGGAGATAAGATAGTATTTGGCTTAATGCCTGACTGGAATCCGGTCGAAATGATAGGCTATCAGCCTAGTAAGTTGTCTTATTCTCTTTATGATAAATTAATTACAAATGATGCATGGAGCATTTCAAGAAGTCAAATGGGATATAAAAAAGTAGGTAGACCATTAATGTATAAATTTACTGGAAAACCTTTTATAGATGCTAGGCTTAGTTTTTTTTCATTTCTTCCAAATAATCTAAATTATCAGACATCAAAAAAAATTGTTAATAACTGGTGCAATAAGCTACAAAAAAAACCCTATTTACATGATAAAATAGAGTTTGAAATTTCCGATGGAAGCTTTGATGTTTTATTAAAAGATAAAATAAAAAAACATTATAAATTTTTAAATACTAACGAGAGAAACAAATATTATAATGAATTAAAAAATTTAACTGAAAATTTAATAAAAAACTTTGAAAAAAATTTCGATACTTATAATAATCAATTAATTAAGCTTGAGAAATACAGATCTTCTTTAATACATAGATTTTTAAAAAAAGAAAACTTTAATTATAATTTAGAATTAAAATTACTTATTAATCAAATTAAAGTAAATGGAACTATACCATTTTCAAAATATGCTCGTCATGCATTTATTGGAAAAAAGTTTCTAAATTCACTTAAGTTAAAAAAAATAATTTCTTTAAAAACATATAATAATATTATTAATTCAATAGATACGATTGCTTCAAAATATATTGAATTAGAAAAAAAAGCTCAGAAAGAAAAAAAATTCAAAAAGATATTTTACAAATATTTTTTTCATTTAAGACCTGGCACATATGATTTAAGAATAGATAGATATAAAGATTCTTTTAATAATGAATGTATAGAGAGTTTTGAAGATATCTTATCCTACAAAGATAATAAAAATATTATTAATAAAAAAGAGCTGGTCAATATAAAAAAATTTTTATTCAAAAATAACATTGGATTTGACGTAAAAAAGCTTATTAATTTTTGTGTTTCATCAATTAAATTAAGAGAAAACTCAAAATTTATATTTACAAGATCATTAAGTGATATGCTTGAATTGATAAAAGAATTTGGAAAAATTCACAATTTAAACTCTGAAAATTTATCAAAACTTAGTATCGACCAAATTTTGAAATTAAATAAAAATAATCGAATTGATTTCAATAAGAACTATTTAAAGAAAGATCTTATCAATTTATTAGATGAAGCTTCTAAATTACCTTATTTAATTACAAGTAAAGATGATTTTTTCGTAGCATCAAATTTGCTAACTAAACCAAACTTTATTACCAACAAAAATATAAAAGGGATTATAGAATTGATTGATTCAAAAAAAAATAATCAAAACTTAACTAATAAGATTATATTTATAGAAAATGCAGATCCAGGTTATGATTGGATTTTTTCGAAAAAAATAAAAGGATTAGTTACTAAGTACGGTGGGATAAACTCTCATATGTCAATTAGATGTGAAGAATTAAATTTGCCTGCAGTAATAGGTCTAGGTGAGGAAAATTTCGAGAAGATTAAAAATTGTACAAAAATAGTTTTAAATTGTAAAAATGAACAAATTTTAGGTTTATAAAAAATAAAATGAAAATTTATATTTCTTCAAATTTTAAGAAACATTTTAATACATATATTGATTTTACAGATCATTATTGGATTAAGTACTTTGATAAAAAAGATAATTTTTTCAGGTTGATACCTAATTCAATCAAAAATTTGAATAGAATAATTAAAGATAAGAAAAAAATTGATCTAATAATTCTACCAGGTGGAAATGACTTATTTGGAAAAGATAAATTAAATAAATTAAGATTAAAAATAGAAATAAATCTAATTAAATTTGGCATACTTAATAAAATTCCAATACTAGGTGTTTGTCGAGGTATGCAAGTTTTGAATTATCATTTCGGAGGTAAAATTAAAAAGATTGAAGGTCACATGAATACTAAACATTTGATTAATTTGAATAATACCTTTTTTAATAAGTCTCAAATGAAAGTAAATAGTTTTCATAACTTTTGTATTCCGAAAAAAGGTGTTTCTAAATCTTTTAAAATTTTAGGAGTTGATCAAAAGGATAATATAGAAATGTTTACTCATAAAAAATATAAAATTATTGGTGTAATGTGGCACCCTGAAAGAGAAAGAAATTATAATAGATTAAATTTGATTATAAAAAATCTGATAAAGAAAAAATGAAAGCTATAATACTCTGTGCAGGAATGGGAAGTAGAACAGGTTTAACTTATCCAAAATGCTTATTTAAGTTAAAAAATAAATTATCTTTATTGGAAGATAATATAAATAAAATAAAAAAATTGGGTTTCAAAAATTCAGATATAATTTTAGCAACTGGTTTTAAGGAAAATCTTATAAAAAAAGAGACCAAAGACTTATATGATTATGTTAAAAATAAAAAATATAAATCTACTAATATGATTTATTCTTTTTTCGAAGTTGTAAAAAAATATGGAGCACAAACTTATGTTATTTTTTACGCTGATATAACTTTTGACTTAATATCTTTGAGATCTTTAATAAATTCAAAAAAAGATATTGTAACTCTAATCGACTCTGACTGGCTGAAAAAATGGAAAATTAAAGATGACTATTTAAATGATTTAGAGGAGCTCAAGATTTCAAATAGTAAAATTACTTCATTAGGAAAAAAAGTTGAAAAAATTAAAGGTATTGATGGAAGGTTCGTTGGAATTACAAAATTTTCTAGATCAATGATTAAAAGACTTATAACAGAAGGTATTTTCAGAAAACAGATTAAAAAAAATAAGAAATTAGATTTTACTAATTTTTTGATGAAATTAATTAAAATTAAGATTGATATTTACGCTATTAAAAAAAAGATAGAATGGTTTGAGTTCGACAATCTTAATGATTTCAAAAATTTCAAAAACTTTTGATAAAAAAAATTTATGATAAACATATTTATAATTCAAAATTAATAAAATGAAAATTTGTTATATTTCAAACTCTTCAGCACCATCAAAAAATGCAAGCAGTCTTGCAACAGCAAAACTTTGCGAAGAAATCTCAAGACTAGGACACAATGTTAATCTAATTTTACCAAAAACTGAAGAATTTAAAAAAGATTATTTTAAATTTTACGATATAAAACATAAATTTAAGATTACTAGATTAAAATATTTTAAGAAATTTCCAATAGGTTTAGATTATTATCTATATAGTTTTTTTTCAATTTTAGCATCAAATTTTAAAAAGCAAGATTTGTATATAACAAGAAATTTCTTTTGTTCGTTTTTACTATCCTTACTCAATAAAAAACAATTATTTGAGATTCATGATGATATTTTAATTGAGGGTCGTGTAATTAACTTTTTAGTTAAAAACTTAAAATTTTTAAATCGAAATTCAGTTTTGAAGATAATCACTACCACCAAGACTTTAAAAAAAAAATATGAAAAATATGGTATAAAAAAAGACAAAATATTTGTTTTACATAATGCATCATCTCTTCAACCGCATTTTAATAAGTACAGAAAGAAAATTAATAAATTAAATATTGGATATTTTGGATCAATTTTTCGTTCCAGAGGTATTGAAATGATTTTAAAAATTTCAAAAATTGATTATAAAAATAATTATTATATTTATGGTGGGACAAAAAAACAAATTTTAGAATTAAAAAAAAAAGTTGAAAATAAAAATATCTATTTTCAACCTTATATACCATATTCAAATATTTTCAAAAAACTAAAAAAAATTGATGTTTGTATTTTACCTTATACCTCAAAAATTACAGTTGCAGGAAACGTTGGTGACATATCAAATTATACATCGCCATTAAAATTATTTGATTATATGAAATTAGGTAAATTAATTTTATGCTCAAATTTAAAAGTTTTAAGAGAAGTTTTAAATCATAATGAAAATTCTATTTTAGTTGATAATTTTACAGATGAAAAAAATTGGTTAAAAAAAATTAACAAAATTAGCAATAATTTTAATAAATTTGATAGAATTAGAGAATCTGCGTTTAAATATGCTAAATTACACGATTTAAAGTGGAGAACTTCTAAACTATTATCATTTCATCATCTTTCTAATTAAATTTTTGATTGAAAATACTCTTGTTTTAATTGGTACCGGTTGATTAAGTTTATTTTTAATATTTTTGTTTACTAGTTCATTAGATAGACACATTTGTTTGTAAAATAATTGAATTGTAATAAATATCAATACTAATGAAAAAGAAAATTTACTATTGGGCTCCGTGTTTGAATCCTGTGGGAACCGTTATATCAACAATAAATTCTGCTACCGCAATAAATCAATACGATAAAACAAACGAAGCTTATATAATCAATTCATGCGGTGAGTGGAATGATCATTTAGACAAATTTGAAAATAATTCTGTTAAGATAATAAATCTCACTTTTAATTATTTTAAATTTTTGCCAAAAAAAGGTTTTTTTGGAAGTAGGATTTCTTATACAATAATATTTTTTATTTCATTTATACCGTTATTGATTTTATTAAAAAAAGAAAAACCTAAAACAATAATCTTACATTTAATTACATCTTTACCTTTGGTATTATTAAATTTCTTTCGCTTTGAAACAGAATTTATTTTAAGAATTTCTGGTTACCCAAAGTTAAATTTTTTAAGAAAGATATTTTGGAAAAAAACTGAAAAAAGAATTAAATTTATTACTTGCCCAACAAAAGATCTTCAGTCTGACTTAATATTAAAAAAAATTTTTTCAAAAGAAAAATTAAAATTTTTACCTGACGCAATTTTAAATTCAAAACACTTAATTTTATCAAAAAAAGATCACAATATTGATCCAAACTTTAAAAGCACAAAAAAAAATATTTTAAGTGTTGGAAGACTAACAAAACAAAAAAATTTTTCTTACCTTATAGATGAATTTAAAAAGTTCAGCATTAGTAATAATGATTTTTGTCTTTATATCATAGGTGAAGGTGAGGAAAGAAAAAATCTTGAAAATCAAATTAAGAAAAATGAATTACAAGATAAAGTACATCTTCTTGGTCACAAAAAAAATGTTTTTTCATATATGAAAAAAAGTGAAATTTTTATTTTAAGTTCTTTATGGGAAGAAGTAGGTTTTGCAATGGTTGAGGCTGCAATCAATAATTGTTATCTTATATGTAGTGATTGCCCCAATGGTCCATCAGAATTTTTAAACTATGGGAAAAATGGAATTTTATTTAAAAACAATGTTACCAATAACCTTTATGATAAACTGATATATTTTAATAAACTGCAAGAAGATAAAATATATAAAGATAAAGTGATTTTAAAAAAAAATGCTTTGAAATACTCAAAATTTAAACATTATTTAAAAATAAATGAAATTTTAGATTGATATAAAATGTATAAAGCCAGTGTTATTATTCCATACTTTAGAAAAAAAAAATTTTTCGAAAAAACATTTAAATCAGTACAAAACCAAACGTATAAAAATTTTGAGGTACTAATTATTTATGATGATGAAGATCAAAAAGATTTAAATTACATAAATAGATTAATTAAAAATGACAAAAGATTTAAATTAATTATTAATAAGATTAATTTAGGAGCTGGGGAATCAAGAAATAAAGGAATTATGAGAGCAAAAGGAAAATACATATGTTTTATTGACGCTGATGATATTTGGAATAAAAATAAATTAAAACTACAAATAGATTTCATGAAAAAAAAAAAAAATATCATTTTCTCATTCAACCTACGAAATTATAAATAAAGATAATATTGTGAAAGGCATAAGGATCGCAGAGAATTATGATAACTTATTGGAGCTAAGCAGATCATGTAACATAGGATTATCCTCAGTAATTATTGAAAAAAAAATTTTAAAAAAAAATTTGAAATTTCCTAAAATTAAAACGAAAGAAGATTTTGTATTATGGTTACGAATTTTAAGATCAGGTGTTAAAATATTTGCTCTTAAAAAAAATTTGGTTAAATGGCGAAAGTCTGAAGGTTCTTTATCCTCTTCATCAATTCAAAAAATTAAGGATGGTTATAGGGTTTATAATTATTATTTGAATTATAATTTTTTAAAATCATCTTATTGTCTTTTAGTTCTATCTTTAAATTATTTTAAAAAATCATTATTTAATTCATGACAATTATTTTTATTTATCTTATTTCTATCTTTTTTATAAATCTATTCATTAATAAATATCAAATAATTTTAAGTAATACAGGATTAAAACATCAGTCATTTGTTAATGACTCAATACCATTAACAGGGGGAATTTTTTTTTTATTACCAACTCTTTATTTGTTTTTACCAAATTATAATTTTTTTTGTTATATATTTATTGCTTTATTTATTTTGGGTTTATTATCTGATTTAAATATTTTAAACTCCCCAAAAAAAAGGTTTCTATTACAATGCTTACTTGTATTAATTTTCTCCATTGTGAGTAAATTAGAAGTTACTCCTACAAAAATTAATTTCTTTGATAATTTAATTCAAAATAATTATTGGGGATATATCTTTACATCGTTTTGTTTAATGATTTTGATTAATGGATCAAATTTTATAGATGGGTTAAATGGATTGTTAATAGGATATTTCTCGCTTATTATATTATTGATTTTTCAACTTGATTTAATTAATCCTTTTAACTTCTTAGAAATTCGGCAAATATATTTCATTTCAGTCATTCTATTTATTTTAGGTCTAAATTTTTTTAATAAATTATTTTTGGGTGATAGTGGTGCTTACTCATTGAGTTTTCTGATTGGTTTTCTATTAATAAAAACTTATAATTTTAATCAGGAAGTATCACCTTATTTTATAATATTATTACTTTGGTACCCATGTTTTGAAAATTTATTTTCAATTTTAAGAAAAATATATTTTAAAAAAAATAATCCACTAGAGCCTGATACTGAACATTTACATCAAAAATTATTTGTTTTTTGCAAAAAAAAATTTGAAATTAGTAACTTACAGTCCAACGTTCTATCGAGTTTAATAATCATTTTTTTTAATCTAATAATCTTTTATTTTGCATCAAAACAAATTTCGCACACAATTTATCAACTTTACTTGATAGGTTTAGCAATTTTATTTTATTTAATTACTTATATTTTTCTTCATAAAATTACTAAGAAGAATATTTTTAAGAAACTTTAAAAAAAAGTTTAATCATTCCAAACAATATTTTAAAACCATCTTTAAAAGCATTTGGTTTTTTTACACCTCCTATTCTTGGCCTTTCGTTAGATTTTGAGGTAACTAATTTTAAATTATTCCTATTTGCTTTAATTGGTAATTCAACACAAAAAACAAAATCTTTACTTTTCAAATTTAAATCTTTAATTTTTTGAGTTTTACCTAAAACAAATGTATATAAAATATCAGTTATCTTAATCTTAAAAAAAATATTTCCTATTTTGGTAAAGATAAAATTGCCTACAAATGTGATTAAGGTATCATCTTCACTGGAGCAGTTTTTTTCATATCTACTTGCAAATACAAAATCCGCATTATTTTTATCTAATATTTGTATCATATTATTGATCTCACTAGGATTGAATGAACCATCAGCATTAAAAATACAAAATAGTTCATCTTCAATATGATTAATGCCCTGGATTAATGCATCTCCATAACCCTTATTTATTTGATAAAGAATTTCACAATTTTTATTCTGTATTGTTTCTATTGTTTCTATTGTTTCTAAATCTTCTTTTTCTAATATAACGACAATTTTAAAATTGTAAGGCTTAAGTTCATCAAGTACTTTAAACAGAGATTCTTTTTCTTTTTTAGCAGGTATGATTAAAGTTAAATTTTTCATTTAAGTTTTATACATTAGTTGTTAAGAAATAAAATAAATTAAGATAAATAAAATAAAACCAATATAATGATAAATTCTAATTTTTTATTACTATTAACAGCTTATTTTTTAATTGCGTTTTCAATTTTAGGATATGGATTGTTTTTTGAGAGAATATATGAAAAAAAAACAATCGGAAAAGATTTAGGTTTTAATGGTCTTTTAGGAATATTCTTTTTAATTCTATATTCTTATATTTCACATTATTTTATAGCACACGATATTTATCATAATTCTATAATAATAATTGTAGGGCTTATTTTATTTATTTTTTTTTATAAAAAAATTTTCTTTAAAAAATATTTATCTATTTTAATTTTGCTTTTATTGATTTCATTTATTTCTCTCCTTATCTACAAAACACATGATGATTTTCATTACTATCATTTTCCATATAGTTATTATTTAACTCAGTATTCTGCTTTAATAGGAATTGGCCAATTCAACCATGGATTTAGAACACCATCTTCAATTTTCTATTTAAATTCTTTATTATATTTACCAATAATAAAATATTTTACATTTTATATATCAGCAGTTTTATTTTTAGTATTTTCTAATTTGATTTTACTGTCAAAGATTATTCAGAGTTTCAAAAGCAAAAAAGTAGATTATATTTCTTATTTATGTTTACTATTTTTTATTTTTATTAATATTTTTTTTTATAGAATACAAGAACATGGTACAGATAGATCTGCACAAATTTTAATTCTTATTTTATTAACTTATCTTATTTCATTTATAAACTTTGAAAAAAATTATGAAAATAATATTTTTAAGATATTTATTATTCTTGGCCTTATCATTTCGTTAAAGGCATTTTATTTACTATACTTATCTTTATCAATTCCAATTATTTATATTTTACATAAAGAAAAAAAACTTTTTTTAATATATCAAACTTTAAAAAAACCT
>MDTG01320072.1_pt1 | contig 12482 bp, 11 predicted proteins | sample 811421 | NCBI WGS metagenome assembly MDTG01 (sample SAMN05326645, study PRJNA326480) | marine metagenome | isolation source: seawater | place: Pacific Ocean: South East | collected 2011 | reverse complement strand
GTAGCGAGCTCTCAATAGGCTTGCCAGAGCATTTACCGTGACACCGGTAGTGATAACATCATCCACAATGGCGATGCATTTAAGAGCAGGGTTAGAAGTGACTAATTGATCAATACACTGTGGCGTTAATGAAAACACCTGCTTAGCATGTTGTAGCCTTTGTGCTTTTCCTAAATGATGCTGGGCAGACATACCTTGTCGAGTCGCCCAATTGGTGCAAATGGGAATATTCAGTGCACTGCCAATGGATTTAGCGAGCACTGCGGCCTGATTATAATGCCGCGTTGCTAGCCGCCAAGGGCTTAATGGCACTGGTAAGAGAAGTTGCGCAGTGGTGTGTGATACCTGCGGAGTATGATGAGCTAAGTGTTGCTGTTTACCGACAAACCACTTGGCTAATACCTTCCCTGAAGTCAGTGAGTGTTGAAACTTAAAGCCATGAATTAAGGTGGTTATTGGGTAAGTATGTAAAGCCAGTACAGATAGCCCGTTATAGCTACTATGCTTAACGTGCCGACCCACTGGCCCAAAGGACAGTAAGTTATGACCGTGTTCTTTGGCCGAGAAAAAAAATATATCATGTTCACACCAATGACATACTGGCGCAGGACTTGCCTGATAACATAGTAAGCATGAAAGATTCATAGTACGTGGATTTTTGAATTCTTATGTTAAGTCGCTTTTTCTCGCATGTAGCGACAGTACGATAACGTGTCTTTAAGCATTTTTTGAGATAATGGGTAATCATGCATACATGGCAGCCTATTAGGTTTGCTTCTTCATGCAACAGCCAAAGGATGTATACAGTGAAAGATTTGCATACAAACACACCGCTTGTCACCCGAACTCAAGGTACAGGAAACGATCTGGTTTTCCTTCACGGTTGGGGTATGAATAGCGGCGCTTTTACCTCGTTTATTCCCTATTTAACCAATAGCTTTCGAGTTACCACTATTGATCTTCCCGGTTTCGGCGAAAACGCTCAGCATGTGCCTTCCCCTTATAGCGCTGAGTCTTTGGCACAAATGATAGCGCCTTATATTCCACCAGAAAGCATTGTTGTAGGGTGGTCTTTAGGTGGTTTAGTGGCGCAACGACTCGCCTTACTTAACGGTAATAAAGGGTTAGCTCTTAAAGGTTTAGTGACAATAGCCTCGACACCACGATTCATCGCTGGCCCATGCTGGCCTGGCATTGCCGGTGATTTACTGGCCATGTTCGAAAGTCAGTTGGAGAGTAACTATAATAGAACGCTAGAGCGCTTTTTAGCTATTCAAGCGATGGGAAGTGATACGGCCCGCCAAGATATCAAAGCCATTCGTGGGCATATCAGTGAATACCCAGAACCTGATCAGCAAGCGCTGAAACAAGGTTTAAGAATTCTTTCCACAGAAGATTTACGCCAAGACATTGGCCGCATAACGGTGCCAACCCTACGACTTTATGGCCGCTTAGATAGCTTGGTGCCTACCAGTGGTATAGATCGTATTTGCGAATTGCACCCTCAAGCCGATACCGTGGTATTGCCCCATGCAGCGCATGCGCCTTTTATTTCTCACCCTCAACAAAGCGCCGATATTTTACTTAGTTTTGCATCAAGCGTGTACCAACAAAAAGCATCGTGACCCGATGCTTTTAGGCCGCGTTTAGGTAATGTGTAGCGAACGTTAGTGGATACGCCCTAGTTTCTCGCTAGCCAAAACATAGGCGCGAGGAAAAAATATTGCTCGTTTTCACAGCCAGTTAAGGTGTATGAGCGGTACAGACCTTTTCATTTTGTGCAATTTGGTTAATAATTGCACATGAGAGTGTAGAGGTAGTGTATGTCTGGTATATCAGGTGTAAATAGCAACAATATAAATTCGGCAATTTTGTCCGGACAATTCGGTTTGCAGAATGCCAGTAATGGTATAACGCAGGCTGCGTCTAATATTGCCCAGCAAACCACAAGCGCAGAGCGTGATTCGCAGGCTGTTTTAGCCAATTCTGCCACCCAGAGTTTACAGAATATACGCAACATACTTCCCACTCCACAGGATGATGTCACCACAAATCTGTTGTCACTGAAAATCAACAGTATTAATGCCCAGGCTTCCGCCAAGGTACTTGATGTGGCTAATGACACCATAGGCACCATTATTGATACGTTAGCGTAGTCGTGTAGGAGTGTAATGTGAACATTGTTACCCCTATCCTTACGGCCATAGCGTACCCTACTGCAAACGTTAATACTGAGTCTGCAAGACGAGACAACGTATTACGTGAAACTATTCCTCAGTCGGGGGATGCAGAGAAAGGGGCGTCGCAAAAAGGCCTAGGTTCGGACACTGACAAAGCTCGTAATCCGGGACAAACGCCTGCGCCTGTTACCTACGATCGCCCCCAAATCCAAACTGAACTGCAAAGCGCGTTTGAAAGCGTGTTTGGCGAACAAAAAGACAATGGCTCTGATGAAAGCGCCGGCAAACAGAATGCTCGCGATCAACAGGAATCAGGCCAACAGGAATCAAATCAGCAAGCTTTACAGCCTGAACAGCAAACAGAAGAAGAACAGCAAGAAATAAGCAACTTGGAGGCGCGTGATCAAGAAGTCCGTACTCACGAGCAGGCGCACGCCGCTGCGGGTGGGCAATACGCTGGATCGCCGCAATATGAATATACCACTGGGCCAGATAACAAACGTTATGTTACCGATGGTGAAGTGTCTATTGATATTTCTGAGCTAAATAGCCCTGAAGAAACCCTTCAAAAAATGCAGCAAGTACGTGCTGCGGCACTCGCCCCTGCTGAGCCTTCGGCGCAAGACTTAAAAGTGGCAGCAGAAGCGACGCAAAAATCTTTTGAAGCTCGCAGCGAAATTGCTGAAGACAACGCTGCTACATCATCGGTAGCGCCAAGCGCATCAGAGATCACGCCACCTGATATTGATGAAATTACCGATAATGCCGGTGTCGAACGCCCTACTCGGGCATTAGACGAAGCCGTTTTACAAGCGCAAACGGTTGAGCAAGGCGCCGCAAGCCAAGGAATACAAAGCGCAGCCAGTGAAACTTCAAATGAGATTAGTGGTGGTTTTGATACGCGCTCATTAGCCTTTGGTAATGAAGCTCAGGAAAGCCAACCTAACTCAGCCCGTATTGGTCGCATTCAAAATTTCTACACCCAAGCCTATACACCAGTTCGTGAAGGTTTTTCCGCTAGCGCTTAGCTTATAATGCTTAACGCTTAACGCTTAGTGCTTATCTAACCCCGTTAAACGCTCACTGCCAATAAGCCGTATTCTTAACACTGCTACTTTCAGAAATACAAACTTCCACTGTGTAAATACAAAAAAGCCAGCATGCATGCTGGCTTTAAAATGCTGACTTTAAAATAATGATTGCGGGTGTAAACAATAACGTTCGGCGTTATTTCTTTGCTTTAGCAAACGCATCGGCAAAGGCGTTACCCATAGCACTGTTTTGCTGCTGGTTTTGTCCGCCACCACGCTTGTTTGACTTATCTGCGCGAGGGTTTCCACGCTGAGACCCATTATTAGCACGAGGATTCCCATTAGACTTTGCGTTAGCAGCGCCATTGCTGTTATTGCTTTTGCCTGATTGGTTTGACGAGGTCGGTGTATCTTCTAGTCGCATAGTAAACGATATACGCTTACGTGCTACGTCTACCTCAAGCACCTTAACCTTAACAATGTCCCCTGCTTTCACTACATCCCGTGGGTCTGAAATGAACTTGTTGGTTAGCGCTGAAATATGCACTAAACCATCTTGGTGAACACCTACATCAACAAAGGCGCCAAAGTTCGCAACGTTGCTTACAACGCCCTCTAAAATCATACCTGGGGTAAGATCTTTAATGGTCTCCACACCTTCTTTAAAGGTGGCAGTTTTAAATTCTGGTCGAGGATCTCGCCCTGGCTTATCAAGCTCGCTCAAAATATCTTTTACCGTGGGTAAACCGAAGGCGTCACTGGTAAAGGTATCAGGCGATAAGGTTTTCAGTAGCTCTGTGTTACCGATAAGGTCGTTTACGGCAACCGCCGCAGTATCCACAATTTTATCCACCACAGGATAAGCTTCGGGGTGAACCGCAGATGCATCTAGCGGGTTGCTGCCATTTACGATACGTAAGAATCCAGCGGCTTGTTCGAAGGCTTTTGGCCCCAAACGCTCTACTTTCATTAACGCTTTTCTATCGCCGAAGGCACCATTGGTATCCCTAAATTGTACAATGTTATTTGCTAGGGTCTTGTTTAGCCCTGAAACATAACTAAGTAGCGCGGGTGATGCCGTATTTAAATCTACACCCACAGCATTTACACAGTCTTCAATAACGCGGTCGAGAGATTTACCTAACTGGCTTTGGCTTACATCATGCTGATATTGGCCTACACCAATAGCTTTAGGTTCAATTTTTACAAGTTCGGCTAGTGGGTCTTGTAAACGGCGAGCAATGGAAACTGCGCCACGAATAGACACGTCTAAATCAGGTAGTTCGTTTGAGGCTAATTCAGAGGCTGAGTAAACCGATGCACCGGCTTCACTTACCATGATTTTTTGTGCACCTAACTCAGGATTAGCTTTAAGCATTTCCCCTACAAGCTTATCGGTTTCTCGAGAGCCTGTACCATTACCGATACTGATAAGCTCAACTTTATATTGCTTGCACACGGTGGTGAGAGTACGCAGTGACTTATCCCACTGATTCTGGGGCGCATGGGGGAAAATGGTATTTTTAGCGACAACTTTGCCGGTTTTATCTACGATGGCCACTTTCACACCCGTGCGAAGGCCAGGGTCAAGACCCATGGTAGTTTTAGCGCCAGCAGGCGCGGCCATTAGCAAGTCATTAAGGTTCTTAGCAAACACCTCAATCGCTTCTTCTTCAGCGCGCTCACGAAGACCACTGAATAGCTCTGTTTCCATGTGTAAGGCGATTTTAATTTTCCACGTCCACTGCACTACTTGGGCTAAGAAATCGTCAGCAGGGCGGTTGCGGTGCATAATATTATAGTGGCTAGCAATAAGGTGTTCACAGTGAGAAGGCGCACTGGCATCGTCTTGCTGTGGGTCGGCATCAAGTTGAATGTTCAACATGCCTTCGTTACGACCACGAAACATAGCAAGGGCACGGTGTGAAGGCGCGTTTTTATACTTTTCACTGTGTTCAAAATAGTCTTTATACTTAACGGCTTCTTGCGCTTTCCCGTTTGCGACTGTGCTTTTAATATGTGCGTTTTCAACAAGGTAGCTACGAATTTTACCTAACAGTGCCGCATCTTCAGCAAATCGTTCCATCAAAATAAAGCGAGCGCCTTCCAGAGCGGCTTTGGTATCTGCAACCCCTTTTTCGGCATTAACATATTCAGCGGCTAATTCGTCGATAGATTGGTCAGGGTTGGCAAATAAGGTATCTGCTAAGCCTTCAAGGCCTGCTTCAATAGCTATTTGACCTTTGGTGCGTCTACGAGGCTTGAAGGGTAAGTATAAGTCTTCTAATGTGGTCTTACTGTCAGCGCCGGTAATATTGCGCTTTAACTCATCAGACAGTTTTCCTTGTTCATCAATAGATTTTAAGATGACTTGGCGTCTGTCTTCTAGTTCACGAAGGTAAGTAAGACGTTGCTGAAGCGTACGTAACTGAGTGTCGTCTAGCCCTTGCGTTACTTCTTTTCGGTAACGTGCAATAAACGGCACCGTTGAACCTTCATCAAGAAGCTTAACCGCGGCACTGACTTGGGAAGTTTGTACGGCAAGTTCTTCGGCAATTTTGTTAATAATCATAATACGCTCTAGGCAATAGCAAATAAGGATGTAGTGGCTAGCATTAGCCTTTTTACACCGCTTTCATTTTAGTTGGAATAACTGGCGGCAATTATACCACCGCGACGGGTCAGGAGAAGCCTGATTGTATGGTCAGTATTCATGGAAAACGTTTTAACTTTATTACAGTTTATCGGTGGGATCGTACCAAATACGATTTATCCACCATTCTTTTACGTCGGTTTCAGTTTTTACCGTAACATCATCATCTTCTTCTTTCCCTACTAAGGCGCGTGCCATAGGAGAGTCGATAGAAATGTAATCTCGACGGCCAAATATTTCATCGTAACCCACAAGGCGAAGTTCTAGCACTTGCCCTTGTTCATTTTCAATTTCTACCCAAGCACCAAAATAAACTTTATTTTCCTGCTGGGGGCTGTAATCCACGACTTTTAGGTTTTCCAAACACTTACGTAAGTAACGTACTCGCCTATCGATTTCACGTAGTTTTTTCTTATTATATTGGTAATCTGCGTTTTCACTACGATCGCCTAAGCTAGCAGCCCACGTGACCTTTCGTGTGATTTCGGGCCTTTCTTCCCGCCACAAATGGTCAAGCTCCTGTTTTAACTTCAAATATCCTTTTCGTGTTATCAGTGGTGTTTTCACAATTATTTAGCTAAATTGAAATCTTATGGCTAGTGTATGTGGGTGAATTAATAGAACGCAATAAACAAATGCGTCGAAATCTCCCATTTAAACCACTTTGTGCAAATATTGAACATAAACCTTTAGGTTGTTGTCGCAGTATAAATAACAACCGGCTAATGAGCGGGAAACTCGAATGGAAGATGATGCACGAAAGGTGGAAAAAAAGCCTGTAGACAGGCGCCAAGCTGCAACTAACAGTTCAATGGGCGGCACTATTGCTGGCTTCATGCTGTTTTTAACGGGCGCGTTGTTGGTGCTATATGGATTGCTTGATATTGTAGTTCGTATGGACAGTCTGATAACAGCGGGATATCTCGTGGTAGGCTTATTAATGTATAAGTTTGGGCAGTACCTGTTAAATCACTTTGCGGTATTTAAAGTGCAGCGCGAACGACGTCGTGCGCCACCACGTCATACTTAAATTGGTGGTCGATACATTGCACGATACATTGCACGATTTTTTGCATATATAGCGAGTTATCGAACGGCTAATCGTCTAATACACCTTCCACGCAAGGTGTGCATTTGCTGTATTTGTAGCAATGGCTATGGTGCAGCCCTCACGTTCATCCGCTCATTCACTCATTTAAGTACTTTCATCAGTTAACGCATAAAAAAGCCGACACTTTGAAAAAAGTATCGGCTTTTATTGGTAGTGACAAACGCAAAAGCGTAGCCGCTACGCGGCATTAAAGCGCTGCGTGATATTACTCAGCAGCAGCTTCTTCTTTAATGATTTCTAGTAATTCAACGTCAAAAATTAGTGTTGAATTAGGCGTAATTGAACCGGTAGCACGTTCGCCATAAGCTAAATCAGAAGGAATATGGAAGCGGAACTTCGCGCCTTCTTTCATAAGCTGAACGCCTTCAGTCCAACCAGGAATAACTTGGTTAAGTGGGAATTGAGCTGGCTCATCACGCTTGTAAGAAGAATCGAATTCAGTACCGTCTAGCAATGTGCCACGGTAGTGAACTTTAACGATGTCTTCAGCCGCTGGGCTTGCGCCTTCACCTTCTTCTAACACTTCATACTGAAGGCCAGATTCGGTAGTCGTTACGCCATCTTTCTTTGCGTTCTCTTCTAGATAGGCCGCGCCGGCTTCAATGTTATCTTGTGCGGCTTTTTGCGCCATTTCTTGTTGCTTAGCACGAAGTACTTCTTCGCCTTGCTGAGCAATTTGCTGAATTTCTTGTGGGGTAAATTTCAATGTGTCGTTAAGGCCATCTTCAAAGCCTTCTTTCAACGCCGCTTCATCTAGCGGAAAGCCCAGTTGCTCTTGCTGTTGTGCGCGGTTGCTCACGAACAAGCCCATACTCGCACCCATAGCGTACGCTTGCTTTTGTACGTCTGTCATTGATTCTGTCGAAACATCGGCGGTTTCAGCGATGTCAGTGCCGGTAGTAGCGGCCTCATCAGAGGTATTTGGCTGACAGGCAAAAAGGCCTAGGGCAGCAATAGTAGATAAGGCAACAAGCGACTTCTGCATAAAACGTCTCCATAAATTTTTATCATCATGCGTCTATGTTTAAACTGCTGCATCCAAGGCAGTCTGCACGATAGTGAAAGATGCGTGATCCATGCTATGTTAAACCTAGCATTCACAAAGCGAAACCTATTTGATTATGTTTAGGGCTCAAATGTTCCCCAGATTATTGTTACTCACCTTATTAATAAGTGGATCTATAGGATGCAGCTTCCCTGAGACCACGCCAATCAAACAATGGCGACATGTTGAAGAAGGGGCTTATGCAGCCGATGTATCCGCAGATGGCACTATTTCCGTTGTATCGGGCATCAACAATGGCATTAATGTGTGGCGAATAGGCGAAGAAAACCCTTTGTATCAATGGAGCCATCAAGGGGAAGGCAATAATTTAGTCGTTTCGTTACATATATCAGCCGATAATACCCATGTAGTCACCGCTGACCGAGAAGCCTTTGCGCTGTGGAGCATTGAAACTGGCGATCCGATTGGCTTTTGGCGTATTGATGAAGCATCTATTCGTGATGTGGCCATCTCAAATAATGGGAATGGCATCTTGGTGGCTCGTTCGAATGGTAAGGTCATGTTTTTTGAACCTAAAACTCAGCGTAGATTAGAGTTTTTAGGTCATCAAGAGAAAGTGAACTCTATTGATATCTCTCCGAATGGTAAGTTTGCCCTAACCGGTGGGAACGACTATATCGCTTATTTATGGAGCACAGATACAGGACAAATAATCCACACCTTCACCCATCCTTCACGGGTAACTAAAGTGGCATTAGACGACAAGGGCCGTTTTGCCTTTACCGCCGATAGCCAAGATAAGTCACAAGTGTGGAACGTGCAAACTGGCGAGGCAATTAGCGGGCTTAGCTTTATTGCGAGGCAAAAAATCTTCACTGATGCTGTATTTTCTGACGATGGTAAGTATTTACTAACAGGTTCACCATCACGCCAGGTGTATTTATGGGATTTAAAGAGTGGAAAGGAAGTGGATGCTTGGCAGGTTGCATCACGAGATACAGTTTCACCTCCAACTGCAGTTGTTTATGGCGTTGGCTTTATGTCCGATGGTAATATTGTGACAGAAAGCAGCAGTGGTCTTGCCGAAGTATGGCAGCGCAGTAAATAGAGTAAATTATGACAGATAAAAATAGCAGTACTGATGGTGTCGCATTTCGAGCAGAACTCGACAGTACGAACAACAGTATTGAAGAGCTCCAAACGAAGATAGCGTTTCAAGAGCACACCATTGAAGCGTTAAACGAAGCGTTGTCTTCGCAGCAGCAGCAACTCGATGAGCTTACCTACAAGTTACGTCACGTTATTGACAAGGTTAAGTCTATTGAGCCCTCAAATATGGCCAAAGACTCGGAAGAAACACCGCCTCCTCATTATTAATACACCCGAAAACACAATAAGCTAGCGTGTTTCAGGTTCAGCGCTTTGGCTATCTGAATCTGCGGTCTTTGTTGAATCAGGCAGTGCGGGTTCAGACAAAGTCTGTAGTTCTACCGACTCTTCAATGTCGCCGCTAATAGCTTGAATAAAGGCGTTTTTGATAATGGCGCCCAGCGCACTAAACACATCAGTGTCTGGGCTACTCAAATCCCCTTCTATAGGAATACGAGTAGCAACCTGATCTTCACTCTGATTTTCAAATATCTCAGTAACAAAAGCAGATAGTAGCTCAACGGTACCTTCAAGTAGGCCATCACCATCTTGCTCAATATCGCCTTTCCATGAAAATACTTCCACATGGTGCAGTATCGGTTTTATGTAACCCTTAACTTTACCATCGTCGGCAGCTACTTCGGCAGCCAGCGTAAGTGAACCAGCTTCTAGGTCAAATGGCGCGTAGGTATCCAGCAGGTTTTTAAAGTTAACGAGTGCTACATTGTCGGCTTGTAGATTAAGATCGAAAGTGGGTTTTTGGGTGGCAGGGTTAAGCTTAGCTTCAAGCTTCAATGTACCTTGCTGGGCGGTTTGCGCAGTTACTAAAGCGTTAGCCACCCGATTGTCAGATAGCGCATCGCTGTTTACCAAATTGGTTACTTCACCTTGAATATCGTGCAGCGATATATCAATCACAGGCGAGGTTTCTGGGTTATAAAAACCAATTTTCCCATCGGCAACACTTAGCCTATCAATATTTAATGGGAATAGTTGGTTAGCAATGTTAAGCCAATCTTCGTTTTTACCGGCTTGACTGTTATCGCTGGTGGCACCATCTACAAAGTTAATTTCAGGGCGGGTAAGATTCACCGTACCACTTGCCGCACCTTTAATCAGCTGGCTCCAGTTTAATGTGAACTCAACCTTATCGGCGCGAAACAATGGCTTGTCTACCTGTCCATTAGATTTGTACAACAACACATGCTCTAAACTATAAGCCCCGCGCCAAAGCATTAAATCTACGTCACCTACTCGGCCGCTGTATTCCCCCGGCTGACTGAGTGTTTTATTGATATACCACTGCGCCGCATAAGGCATGCTCATACGAATAATAATGAGTAGTCCAAGAATGACGGCGAGTGAAATAAATAGGTAACGATTTGCGGTTTTCATAAATACTCCTTTAAAGAAGTATTTCAAGATTTATGCCGTTGAATGTAAATAGAAGATGCGAGTTGTCTGATGTTTTAAGTATTTTAAAATCAATGGCTTGGTAGGTTTTTTAGCGTAACAATTACTGTTTCAAGGAATGTAAAGATACGGCTAACATGGGCGGTATCTTCACATTATGCGTAATAGTTACTGCTAGCGAATACTGTGAGTGAGAGGCTAGTAGCTATTATGTAGAACGTGACGCAAAAGCAGTGATGTGCGCCATTACGGTAACGTTAGTGAGGTTTGAAAATGCCAATAACGTTTTCGTTTTCACGGGTGGCCGCATTCACTTGTTCTTCGGTTTGCGCTTCATTGTAACCACAGGCCACGCACTCTAGCTTTTCTACGTTATTTTCGTAATATAGCGAGATAGTGTCTAACTCTTGGCATTTTGGGCAGGTAGCGCCTGCAACAAAGCGGCGTTTAATCGATTTTTGCATTGCAGCTCTCTTAACGTAATTTACTCAGTATTATACCGTGAAAAGCCATTTCCTGATCAGATTTTGATAGGAATTTGCTATTATACGCGACCTAAATTGTTCCCGCGAAGGTTATGAATGATAAAGCTTACCAACGTATCGCTAATGCGTGGCAGAAAAGTACTGCTAGAAAGTGCATCAGCGCAGGTGTTTCCAGGCCATAAAGTCGCCCTTATAGGGAGTAATGGCTGTGGTAAATCCACCTTGTTTGCATTACTGCGTAACGAAATGTCGGTAGATGCAGGCGACTGTGTAGTACCCGCTGATTGGCGTATAGTGAGTGTTGCACAAGAAACCCCTGCCACCGACAGACGTGCAATAGAGTACGTTATTGATGGTGATAAACATCTTCGTCGTTTACAAGCACAGCTTCAGCAGGCTGAACAAGATGAAGACGGCGTACTGATTGGTAAAATTCATGGCCAACTAGAGCAAGCTGGCGCTTACGATGTAGAAGCACGAGCCGCGACTATTCTATCAGGGCTTGGCTTTACCAATGTTCAGCTTACCGCACCGATTACCGATTTCTCTGGTGGTTGGCGTATGCGCCTTAACTTGGCGCAAGCACTGCTATGCCCTTCTGACTTATTGCTACTTGATGAGCCCACAAACCACTTAGATTTAGATGCCGTTATTTGGCTAGAAAAGTGGTTACAGCGCTACGAAGGTACCTTGTTACTTATTTCTCACGATAAGGCGTTTATTGATAATACAGTCGCGCAAATTATCAGTGTTGAGCAGCAACAGCTGATTACCTATACCGGTAACTATTCTGCCTTTGAAAGGCAGCGCGCCGAGCGACTTCGTTTGCAAAATATAGAGTTTGAAAAGCAGCAGCAAAAAGTGGCGCATTTAACCTCGTTTATTACTCGATTTAAAGCTAAAGCAAGTAAAGCAAAGCAAGCACAAAGCCGTATTAAGCAACTCGAAAAAATGGAAACCTTGTTACCTGCGCATGCGGCTAGCCCATTTAGTTTTGAGTTTGTACCGCCTGCTGCACTGCCTAACCCCCTAGTACAAATGGAACATGTACAGTTAGGTTATGATGATCATATAGTTTTGCAGCAAGTGAAGCTGAACTTGGTGCCAGGAAGTCGTATTGGTTTACTGGGGCGAAACGGGCAAGGTAAATCTACGCTTATCAAGTTATTAGCCGGTGTACATGCTCCAAAACAAGGAGTGTTTGATACTGCCAAGGGCCTTAAAATTGGTTACTTTGCTCAGCACCAACTAGAAACTCTCGATCCTAACGCCACGCCTATTTTGCACTTACAGCGCATAGACGAAAAAGCCACCGAACAACAATTGCGAGATTATTTAGGTGGTTTTGGCTTCAACGGTGATGAAGCGCTTTCAGCCGTAGCGCCTATGTCTGGTGGCGAAAAAGCCCGGTTAGTGTTAGCACTTATTGTGTATCAAAAGCCAAACTTGTTACT
>MDTG01176381.1_pt1 | contig 12482 bp, 13 predicted proteins | sample 811421 | NCBI WGS metagenome assembly MDTG01 (sample SAMN05326645, study PRJNA326480) | marine metagenome | isolation source: seawater | place: Pacific Ocean: South East | collected 2011 | reverse complement strand
TATCCTGGTCACATTCTATAAAAAAAATAATAAATTATGCAAAAATTATAAATCTATAAGCTGAGGGTTGTTCTCATCACTAGAAATCTTTTTACCTTTAGGTAATTTTAGATATTCTTGCGATTGTTTTGAAGTTAATCCATAAGTAAAACTAACAGGACCTCTTGTTGATGTTCCATAACCATAACCACTTAAATTTGTGATAGAATTGAACTGCATCTCAGCTACATGCCCGTCGTTACAAGTTAATGTTGCTTTGCCAGTACGAGTTCCTGTGTAATAAAACTCTCCTATACAAGATATATTTGGATCAATAACAGATGTAACATTAATATCCCCTGTTCTATCAGGGTAACCTGTTGTTGAGCCAGAAAATAGATCATCCTGTAGTATTGCAAGAACAGGTGCAGTAGCTGTAAATAAACCCATTTTTGCCCCTGACTCATTAGAACAAGAGTATGTAAAAATTATTAATGGTAAAATTAAAAACCTAAACATATTTTATAATAAAATTATTTTTTTTTATAAGTCAATATTGTTTTAGATTAAAGTTTCCAACTTGGACATATGTTGGACGCAAGATTGTCGGTTAATAGAAATTTGGAGCGGGCGAAGGGATTCGAACCCTCGACTTCAACCTTGGCAAGGTTGCGCTCTACCCCTGAGCTACGCCCGCATAAAAGCCCAATTATCACGTTAGGTTTATAAGTCAATATTGTAGAAACTTTTATTTAAATTTTTTTCTATAAACTATATCTACAAGGATCATGTGGGGAAGTGTTAAAGCTGCGAGTCCTATAAAAATAACTTTGATTATAGATTGATATACATTGAAATTTTGCAATAGAAATAAAACTATAAGGACGCCACCAATCCAGGAGACTAGAGTAAATGCTATAGTTGAATAAATAACAAATTTTTTATTTGGAAGGTATGCATAAATGTTTGAAATTAAATGTTTAAGATGTTTGTAAGTATGAAAAAAACAAAAATAAATTGCAAAACTAAGTAATGGATCACAAATATAAAAAATTACTAAAAGAAAAAATATTTCAACAATACCAATTCTAAGTTTTGGTTCATTCAATGATAGATAGATAAAATAAATTATTGATATAATTGTTAAAGCATAAGGTATGAAAAAATATTTTTGCAATAAATATATTTTATTATTTGTTAAATACTCAAAAATTTGAAATGATTGTGATTCATTAAAAAAAATAATACCAAAAATAACTGTCATGCCGTATGTAATACAAATAGAATATTTATGTTTTTTAATCTTAAAGTTTGTCCAATCACATAGACCAAAATGAGAGATAGTCATTAAAAGGAAAATAAGTAATGATATAATGGGAAAATATAACCAAAAAAGAATAACACCAAAAAATAATAATAAATAAAGTATTACAAATTGCAAAAATTTAGTTTTGGTTTTAAAACCGACAAGAGATGCAACGGCACCATCAAATGATCCATGGGGAAGACCGATAAAGAATATTAATAAAAACGAAATAATATTTAAAGATGTAAGTTCTAACACAATATTATTTAAATAATGATTTTAAAAAAACTAACTTAGGCATACTGATTATAACTTTTAGTTTTGTTAAAAAACTTGATTGCCCCATCATGAAATTTTTAAATTCAGTGCCATTTAGTTTCTTAGCTAAATTAATAAACGAATTCCCATTTTCATTATTATTTTTTAAATAATTAATAAATATTTTGTCCATTAGTTTGTCTATGTATTTGTGAACGTAAACATAGTTTTTATTAGTATGTTTTAAAAGCTGTACTTGTTTTATTAAAAATGAAAAAGCGTATCCGGTAGACGGTTTACATGCTCCACCTCTAATACCGATATTTACGATATTAGGATCTTTTGATATCTTTTCTTCAGCAAAAAACATAGGTATTACACCTTGCTCTGAACTAGTTTCTTTATAATTAATAATATGATTTTCTATTAAAAATTCGCGAATTTTTTTTCTATACCATTCCTCATCACAAACTTCTTTTGAAAATACTGTTGACTCAATAAGAGCCTGAGTATCGCTAAATGGAAGCACATATATAAAATGCAAAAGATTCTTTTCTTTTGTAAAATGCATAAGTTTTAGCTTTGTATAATCAAATTTTTTTTCTTCTGTTATTATATTTATTCCATAAAAATGCTGAATTAATTCTTGTTTTTTCTCTTTAATGTTTCTTGAGTCGTATATTTTTTCTGCAAAATATTCATTATTTTCATCTGTAATTATTTTGTAATAATTATCAACAGAAGTATATTTGATAACTTTTTCAGTTTTTATATTTAATTTTTTATTAGTATTTAGACAATATTCTTTCCATTTTTTAAAACTAATTACACAATAAGGATTATTTTCATCTTTGTGACTAACATATATTTGGTCGTTGCTGATTTCCCAATTATACCATTTTTTTTCAATTTGTTTTTTAAAAGGTTTCATCCAATCAGTTAACCAGAAACCAAAATAATTATCTCTATTATCAAGTTGGCTGTTTTCAAATGCAATTATTTCATAATTCTTTTCACCAAAAATTAATTTGTTGACTGCCAAACCACTTGGTCCCAAACCAATAATTGCTGCTTTATAAATTTTCATTTAGTAATTTATCTCTTATTTTTTTATATTTATAATTGATAAGTGGTAAAAATATAAATATTGAAATAGATTTTATTGTTATAATAATTTTCTCAAAAGAACTTAAATAAATTCTTTTTTTTAAGTATTTTTTTCCTTTACTTTTAATTTTTATACTAATACCTCTATAAACATTTGCTGCAATAAAAATTGATAATCTAGTTCTGTAAGGAATATATTTTAAACCTGAAAAACCATTTAGATAAAATTTTTCTGATAAATTAATTAGTTTTTGAATTGCGTCAGAGATTGTATCTTCTTGGTTTGGCTTTAATTTATGTTTACCACTCAACATTGATAAAGTTATATGTGGTATTAATTCAGCTGGTAAATAAATTCTATTCATTTGAGCATCTTCGTAAACATCTCGGACAATGTTTGTTAATTGCATTGCAATTCCAAGATCTATTGCGGCAGAATTTGCTTTCATATTAACAACTCCAATAATTTTGGACATCATTAAACCAACTGTTCCAGCAACATTATAAGAATAAGTTACCAGTTCTTTTTTATTTTGTATTTTAACATTTTTCTGATCTTTAATTAGACCCTTAAGAAGATCTATAAATATTAAAATATTAATATTATTTTGCTTTAAATAAATATTGACTGCATTTTCTTTATCATTCTTAATTTTTTCCATTGAATTTTTTAAAAATATAGATTTATCTTCATTATCTTTATCAGCAATGTTGTCAAAATATCTACAAATAGAATAAAGTTCACCTGCTTTGATACGAGAATGTCTGGGTAAAAAAAAACTAGCCCAATAAAAACTTTTTCCTTCTTTTTTTAAATCTTTTAAAGAATTGAGTTCTAAGCTTTTCACTAAATACTTAATTCATTTTTAATAATGTTTTCAACAACTTTAGCAGAAGATAGAACGCCTGGTATTCCAGCACCAGGATGGGAGCCAGCAGCAGAAAAATATAAATTTTTTATTTTTTTATCTTTGTTGTGATATCTAAACCACGCAGACTGTGTAAATATTGGCGCTATTGAAAAACCTGATCCATGCATAGAGTTATAATCATTTTTGAAATCATTAGGATTCATCCAAAAAACATCTGTTATTGTCTCCTCTAAATTTGGCATAATAGTTTTAGACAGTTCTTTTATAATTCTATCTTTAAGATTTTTAGATTCTGTTTCCCAATTTATTTTTCCTTGAAGGTTCGGAACAGGACATAATACATAAAAACTATCACAGCCCTCAGGTGCAAATGAACTGTCAGTTGCTGTTGGACGATGGATATATAATGAAAAGTCTTGAGATAATTTTTTTTTCTTAAATATATCATTTAATAAAGACTTAAATCTTTCAGTCATCCATATTGTGTGATGAGCTACATCATCATATTTTTTTTTGGTACCAAAGAAAAGAACAAACAATCCCATTGAGTAAAGTAGGTTCTTTTCTTTTTTAAATGGTCTTTTGAAATTGTATTTATTTAACAACTTTGAATACACCATCGGTGGATCTGCATTACAAACAACAAGATCAAAATTTGTTATTTCTTCATTATTTGTTATAATTTTTGAAATTTTATTATTTTCAAGAACAAATTCTTTAACCTCTGTATTAGTTTTTATGTTAACGCCATTCGCAATCATTAATTTTTTTAATTCAGAAACTATTTTCCCCGTTCCACCCATGCAAAAAAATACTCCCCATTTTCTCTCTAAATAATGTATAAGTGCATATATTGATGTTGTAGTGTGAGGATCCCCACCAACTAATAGAGGGTGAATAGAAAAGGCTTTTCTTAGATATGGATTTTTTAAATATTTGTTTACAAGTTGCGACACTGTTAAATAACTTTGTAATATAATAAGATTAGGTACTACACCTAACATTTTAAAAAAAGATATAAATGGCTTGTCTGCTAATTGAGTAAAACCTACATCAAATATTTTTTTAGATTTATTTAAAAGTTTTGCATACCCATCTATATCTTCAGAGCTAAAGTTGCTAATTTGTTGATTTGTTTTTTCAACTGTAGAACAGTAATCGAATGTTTTTCCATCATGAAAGTAATAACGGTACCATGGTTCGAGTGGAACGAAATCTAAATAATCCTCTCTTTTTTTATCAAATAATTCAAATAGCTCATCGAATAGAAAAGGTGCTGTAATTACTGTTGGCCCAGCATCATGCTTATAGCCATTGACTTCGAAAACCCTTGCTCTTCCTCCAATGTCGTTTAGCTTTTCAATAATAGTTGTATCGTAACCAAGTTTTTTTAGCCTGAGGCTTATTGCTATTCCCCCAAAACCACTTCCTACTACAATCGCTTTTTTATTCATTGTTTATTTACTTAATTTATTTAAATAACCTATTTCTTAATAATTATAACACCAATTATGGTCACAAAATTAGAATTATTTGAAATACTTAGGGGAAAAAGTATTGAATTTCAAATTCATGAACACAAAGCGTTATATACTGTTGAAGACTCAGAAAATTTGAGAGGTGATATAAAGGGTTCCCACTCTAAAAACTTATTTTTAAAAAATAAAAAAAATAGTTTTTTTCTTTTTAGTTGTTATGAAAATGCATTGGTTGACCTAAAAAGATTCTCTAAAGCTATAAATGGTAAAAATTTATCGTTTGCTAGAGAAGAGTATCTGAATAAATATTTAGGAATAAAACCAGGCTCAGTTTCACCTTTTGCACTATTAAATGATATAGAAAATGAGGTTGTCTTTTATTTGGACGAGAAACTTGCACACAGTGAATGGATTAATTTTCATCCACTTATTAATACAACAACAATTTCTTTAAAAACAGATGACTTTATAAACTTCATGCTTGAAAATAATAAAAAAATTAATATTTTTTCTCTTGAGAGTTATAGTATAGTTGAAACTTTATGAGTCAGAATACAAATATAATAGATGTGAGTGAAGTTGATTTTAATAATCAAGTGATTGAAGCAAGTGCAGAAAAATTAGTAATTGTTGACTTTTGGGCCCCTTGGTGTGGTCCATGTAAGCAACTTACCCCTATTTTGGAAAAAATAATAGGAGGATCAGACAAAGTAACCTTAGTGAAAGTTAACATAGATGAAAACCAACAGATTGCTACTCAACTGAGAATACAATCAATTCCTACTGTTTATGCATTCAAAGATAAACAAATTGCTAATGCTTTTCAAGGCGTACTGCCGGAAAAGCAAGTAATTGAATTTATTGAGAAATGTTTAGGATCTAAAATCAATGAAGATTTTACAGAATTTTATGATCAAGTTAAAAAAACAATGAATGAAAATAAATTTCAAGAAACCAAAGATATACTTATTGATTTCATATCTAAAAACCCAGAAGAAATTTTGTCAAAAAATTTATATTTGGAATGTCTTATTGAGTTAAAACAATTTGAAGAAATTGACCTATTTATTGAATCTTTAGATGATGAAACAAAAAAGAAAGATGAAATTAAACAAATAATAAACAAATTACAGATAATTAAAAATAATATTTCTGGTCCTGATATTAATGAATTAGTAACCAAGCTAGAAAAAAAACCAAATGATATAAAATTAATTATTGAAGTTGCCGATAAATACTTTTCCATTCAAGAATATGAAAATAGCATGAATTTGTTATTAAAAAGTTATCCTAGTAATAAAGATATGGTAAAAAATAAAATGGTTGAGTTTTTTGGTGTTCTGGGCAATTCTAATACATACACAATTGAGTATAGAAAAAAACTTTCTCAGGTTATGTTTTCATAATATGGAATTAGCTATATTCCCATTAAACGGAGCAGTTTTATTTCCTGGCACAAGTCTTCCTCTCAATATTTTTGAGAGCAGATATATAGAAATGATTAATTACGCTTTGGCAAGGGACAGACAAATTGGGATGATACAAACAAATGAAAATGATCAATTATTTGATATTGGATGTGTTGGGAAAATTCATAGTTTTAATGAAACAAATGATGGAAGATATTTAATAAGCTTACAAGGAGTTAGTTGTTTTAAGTTTATTAAAGAACTAAAGCCTGAGTATAGTTTTAGAAGAATTATTGCTAGTCTTGTTAAAAATAATGATGAAGAGGATTTTTTTACAGATAATCAAAAGTTGTTAGTCTTGAAAAAATATGAAGCTTATTTAAAAATTAAAAAAATAAGTTTAAATTTAGAAGAAATAAAAAATATTGAAATAAGTCAGATTATTAAATTTATTGCAATGGTTTCACCTTTTAAAAATATTGATAAACAAGCTTTACTAGAAACAGATAATTTATTGGAGTTTTATAATAAATTGATTTCAATAATTGAGCTAGAGCTTATTGGTAATGTTGAAAATAACACAATTAATTAATTCCCATTGCAAAATCACTAATTATATTATTAATTTTTTTATTATTTTGTAAATAATTTAATCCAAAAGATCTACAAAAAGAGATTATGGGGTTTTGGTTTTTAAAAATACTGTCTAATTTGTCAGTTAATTGATAGAGCCTATAGGCATTATAAAAATTATCGTTGTGATACTCCTTACAAAAAAATTGGTCACCTAATTCAATACCAAGAGACTTGTATTTACTAACTAGTCTAACTAGATTTTTTATATCTTTCATACCTAAATTCCAACCTTGGCCTGCTATGGGATGAAAGGAGTGTGCTGAATCACCAATGTAAATTGTTCTTTCATTATAAAATTTTGAATTTAAATGGGCTGACAAGGGGAAAACTTGTTTATTAATAATTCTTTTTATATTGCCAATAGAAAACTGAGTTTGCTTAATTAGTAAAGAAACAAACATTCTATTATTTAATTTAGAAATTTCATTTAGGTATTTATTTGTATTTGTCCAAATTATAGAGCTTGTAAATTCACCATCAGATTTTTGCATTGGAAGAATAGCTAATGGCCCATTTTTATAAAAAAATTCGAAGGCTGTGTTTTGATGACTTTCTGAATGTGTAAATGTTACAACTAATGCAGATTTTTTATAATCTTTTACAAAAAAGGGCGTTTTATAAAAATTTCTAACAAAACTATTTTTTCCATCTGCTGCTATGTTTAAACTTGATTTTATAGATAATTTGTCAAGATTAGTTTTTATGAAACCATCATGGCTCTCAAAGCCAATTATGTTTTTACTATTGAATATATTAATATTCTTATTAAATGTTAAATTTTTATAAACGATATTTAATAAATGTTTGTTTTTTACAATATAACCAAGATTTGAATTTCTTCTTGAGTTGTCGAATTGTAAATTGTTTGAAAGCTGTCTATCTATTACTTTTATTTTTTCAATTTTTTCAGCAAATTTATTTATATCTTTCCAAAGATTGATTTTTTCAAGAAATATTTTTGTTCCTTCAGATATTGCAACGGTTCTGAAGTCCATATTTTTTTTGGAATCATAAAAATCTTTTTTTTCAACAATGGTTATTGAGAATCCAAGTTTTGATAAAGAGTAAGCAGCAAAAGCTCCTATTAAGCCCCCTCCAACTATATTGATATCAGAATATATTTCTTTCATAATTTTCTTCGAATTACCACATTCTAGATGTATTACAATCTAACTATATGTTCAAGTATGGTTCGCTGAGACAATTTTTCATAAAAATTTTTATTGGAGCACTAACTGTATCTTTTTCACTAGTCTATCTTGGAAGCTTAATATCTTACAGTGAAAACGACCCAGGTTTTAATACATTTTCCAACAATGAACTAAGTCAAAATATTTTAAATTATTTTGGAATATTAGGATCAAAAATATCTAGTTATTCAATAGTTATAATTGGAGGCTTGTCTTATGTTGTTGCTAGTTTTTTATTACTTGAAGGACTTAAAAGTTTGTTTGGTGTAAAAAATAATCGTTTATTATTACGTTTTTTATCAAATATAGCTGGTGTTTTATTTATTAGTGTATTTATTTATTTATATGGAATAGACTCATTTGAGTCTGGCATAGTATCAATATTTATATCAGACCTAATAAACAATTTTTTGTTAAATAACTTAACCAATAGCGTTTTAATTTATCTTTTTTATCTAATTATATTAATAGCAGGTTTAGCATTGGTCATATACTCATTTTCAATTAAGTATAAATTTATAAAAAGGATGCTTTTTTTCTTAAAATATCTTAAATTTTTAAGGTATTTAAATTTTATTTCACCACTTAGGAATATATTTAAACATAAACCATCAAAAAAGATAATTAGGTCAAGAAACGAGCCTACAATTAAAAGAGGGGTTGTATTTCCAAAAAAAGAAAATGATAGTCGTCAAAAGAAATGGCCAAAACAAATGGAAATAGATCAATTTAGATTTGCTCTTCCTAATAAAAATCTTTTAAAAAAATCACTAACAAAAAATATAACAAACAAAGAATTAAATAGAGTTAATAGCGAGCTTGCAGATAAATTAGAAAAAACATTGTCAGAATATGGAGTTGAGGGAAAAGTGATAGGTTTTAAAACAGGTCCGATAGTAACTCTTTTTGAGTTTGTTCCTAACGCTGGCATAAAATCAAGTAAGATAATTGGTTTATCAGAAGATATTGCAAGAGCTATGTCATCTATATCAGCAAGAATTTCATCACAGCCTGGCAAAACAAGTTTGGGAATAGAAATTCCTAATCAAAAAAGAGATGGTGTTTTATTTGGTGATTTAATAGATGATGAAAGATTTTTATCAGATGAAAATGCTTTAACTTTAGCACTTGGAAAAAATATTTCAGGTGAAAAGGTTTTTACAGATTTAGAAAAAATGCCTCACTTATTAATTGCTGGAACTACGGGTTCTGGAAAGTCTGTTGGTATTAACACAATGATACTAAGCCTCTTATTTAAATTTAAACCAAACGAGTGTAAATTAATTTTGATAGATCCTAAAATGCTTGAGCTAAGCATCTATGAAGATATTCCACATTTACTAACACCAGTTGTTACAAATCCAAATAAAGCAGTTTTTGCACTAAAGTGGGTTGTTCGTGAAATGGAAAACAGATACAAGCTAATGAGTTCAATAAGTGTAAAAAATATTTCCTCATATAATAATAAAGTTTTAAGAACTTTGTCATCTGGACGAAAATTGTTTAGAGAAGTTCAGACGGGTATTGATAATGATACGAGGATGCCTATTCTTGAAAAAATAGAGATAAAATTAGAGAAAATGCCTTTTATAGTTGTTGTGATAGATGAAATGGCGGATTTAATGATGGTTGCTGGAAAAGAGGTTGAGTCATTGGTACAGAGACTTGCTCAAATGGCTAGAGCTTCAGGAATACACTTGATTACTGCCACTCAAAGACCAAGTGTAGACGTAATAACAGGAACAATAAAAGCAAATTTTCCAAGTAGAATAAGTTATAAAGTTGCCAGTAAATTTGATAGCAGAACAATTTTGAATGAAATGGGTGCTGAGCAACTACTTGGTAGTGGAGATATGTTATTATTAGAAAATGGAGCAAATATTAAAAGATTACATGGTGGTTTTATATCAGAGGGTGAAGTTGAAGAGGTGGTCAATGCTATTAAAAAACAGGCAACTTTTGACTATAAAAAAGAAATTTCTTTGGATGAAGTTAATTTAAATTCAACTAAGGGTGAAGATCTAATATCAAATAATAGTGATGAGTTGTATAATAAGGCGGTAGAAATTATAATTAAACAACAAAAAGTTTCTACAAGCTACATTCAACGATACTTACAAATTGGATATAATAGGGCAGCAAGAATAATAGAAAAAATGGAAGAAGATGGAATTATATCAGAAGCCAATAATGCAGGAAAAAGGCATGTTCTTAAGAAAGAATAGTTTTCTTTATTTTTATTTTTTTATTTATTTAACATTATCAACTCACATAAGTGTTTTATCAGATGAAAATAAAAGTGTTTTAGTAAAGAATTATTTAAATGAACTAAAGTTTTTTTCAGCATCTTTCATTCAAGATGATGGTTTAAATATTAGTGAAGGTAGAATATTTATTGGTGATCAAAGAGTGCGAGTTGAATATTCAAAACCATCTAAAATACTTATAATTTTAGCGAAAAGCAAAGGAATGTATTACAATTATGAACTTGAAGAAGATGAGTTTTTTGATCCAAAAGATACACCTGCATGGTTTTTTTATGATACTTTTAATAATTTAGATTTTTTTAATGATGCTCTTTTAAATCTAAATAAAAATAGCATTGTTATTGAAAAAAAAGGTTCTAATGAAATTGGAGAGTTTATAATAAAGGTTTTTTTTGAGGACAATCCCCTTATACTGAGAAGAATTAAATTAGAACTAAGTGATGATTATACAAGCTTATCGTTTTTTGATCATAAATATAATGAAACGTTTGATGATAGATTCTTTAAATTGATTAATCCTATTTTTTTTGATTGATCTCAATTGATATAATATTTTTTTTTGTTTTAATTTTAAAATTTGTTTCCAAACTGTCAATTTTTTTTCGAATTCTAGTAAGATGACTTTCAACAGAATTTGTCTCAATTGTTGATTTAATGTTTAGAATATTTTCTTTAATATTTTCTTTTGTGCAAAGGTTGTTGTTTATTAAATAAAATAATATTTTGTTTTCTATCTCTGTTAGAGAACAACTTTTATTATTGTTTAGGTTTTCAATTTTTTGATTATCAATTAACAGATCTCCAATTTGGAGTGAATTTCTATTTAAAAAATTTTCAATATTATTTTTTAATTGGTATGGGAAGAGAGGTGCTTGAATAATTAGAATATTGTTTTTCAATTTAGTTGTATTTTTATCACAGGTAACAACTATATAATTTTTTTTTAATATACTGAAGTCAACTTCAGGTTTATTAAAATTTTTATTAATAATAATACCGCCTTCGTCTCTAAGTAGATTTTTAGAAGAAAGTTCGTTTAAATGCTTAAAGCTTAGATTATACTGTGGCAATATTTGTCTAAAGAACTTAAAGTTCTCGATATTTGTATAAATATTAATATCTTTTTTCAATTTCTTTTTCCAAAGAGAATTGTTCCTAATCTTAAGTATGTAGGATCAAACTCAAGTGCTTCTAAATAATCACTGCTCATACCAATGCTGAGTTTATTAAGTTTATTTTCTGAAGCAAGTAGTTGTAGTTTTCTAAAGTGTAATGTGGGTTTTTCATTTATTGGCGGAATACACATCAAACCGACTACATTTAAACTCATATCATTTTTACAAAATTTTATAAATTCATTTAAGTTGTTTGGATATATTCCACTTTTTGTTTCCTCTTGACCGGTGTTAACTTGTATAAAAAATTTCTTGTTAACTATTTCATCTTTGTATTTATTAAACTCTTTAGCAATTTTCTCTCTATCCAATGTGTGAAAAATATCAAAAATTGATACTGCTAATTTTACTTTATTTGATTGAAGGGGGCCGGTTAAATGTAGTTCAATACCTGGGTGCAATTCTTTCAACTCGGAAAATTTGTTTTTAGCCTCTAAAACTCTGTTTTCTCCAAATGTATAGACACCATTATTTATAGCTTCAATAACGCTAATTTTTGGGTGGTTTTTAGATATCGCGATAATTTGGCTTTTTTTATTATTTTTCTTAATTATATCCTTAATTTCTAGGAATTTTTTTGTATCAAACATATGTATTTGTTGTAAAAAAACAACACTTTTTAAAATAATTCATTTATTTCTAAGCTTTTTTTGAAATTTATTCAATTTATTTATAAATACCCTCGTATGTAAGATTAGTGTCTTACATTTAATGAATATTCATTAACTCAAAAGGAGTAATTATGAAAAAAGAACTATTAATGGGAACTGCTCTTGTATCTACGTTAGGTGCTGCTTCAATAGCT
>MDTG01175261.1_pt1 | contig 12482 bp, 11 predicted proteins | sample 811421 | NCBI WGS metagenome assembly MDTG01 (sample SAMN05326645, study PRJNA326480) | marine metagenome | isolation source: seawater | place: Pacific Ocean: South East | collected 2011 | reverse complement strand
TTTAAAATTTCTTAAAATATTCTTTTTACTAATATTAAATGGGTGTTCTTCTATTATAAAGGTGCTTTTAGAAAACTTTTTACAGAAATCTTTACTAAATAAGTTATACTCATAACCCTCAATATCTACCAAAAAAAATAATTTTTTTTGGTCAAAATTTTTTAAGTTTTCGACTAATGATAAATAGGTGGCCTCTCCGAGAATTTTTAGTTTATTATAAACTTTGTTTATTTGAGCGTTTCTTTTTAATATTTCTCTACTTTTTTGATCTATTTCGAAAGCTAATCCTTTTTTAAAATATTTTTTTTTTAATAGACTAAGTATGTGATACCCCTCTGCCGCACCCAAATCTATTATAAAGTCAAAACTTTTTTTTTTTGTTAATTGAATTATCTTATTTTGTATATGAGACTCATATGTGCCCAGATATTTTGAGGAAAAATCAATGTTTGACCATCCGTATTTATCTCCAATTATAGTTCCTCGATAGGGTCCATAAAGTATTTTATTTTTAGATATTTTAGAAATTTCTCTCTCTAATAAATATTTTTTTTTGTCTATGAAATTTGATAAACCAGTTTTCTTAAAATTTTTGTTTACAAAATAAAAATAAACTCCATCAAGTCCATTTAATTTAAAAATCTTTGAATATTTAATGAATTTTTTTTTAATTGTTGTGATAATCAAAATAATCACGATTATCGTAAATAAATATTCAAAATACATAGAATTAATATATAAGTTTTAAGCCAATGTTAAAATATTAATTGCATTTAATTTATTATTAATTAACTATTAAAAAAATTATATGGAAGATTTGATATCAATTATAGTAATGCTTTTATGCGGGTACGCAATACGTTATGCTTTAATTTTTTCAGGTCAAATATGGGCAAAATCTTTTGCACAGACTGTATCCTTTTTCATATTACCAATTATCACATTTGTAATAACAAAAACAATTTATGGTAATATTGCTCTTTCATTGGGAATGATTGGTGCTTTATCGATAGTAAGATTTAGACATCCAGTAAAGAGTGCTCTTGAACTAATAATATATTTTGATCTAATAACTATTGGAATAGCAGCAAGCGTAAAGAATAATTATGCAATTATTTTAGGAATACTAACAGTTACAATTTTAGTAGGACTTAAAGTTTTTAATAATTATCTAAAAAATAGTAAAAAACAAACATTTTACAATGTTTCATTTAATGAAGGCATTGAATTAAATCAAATTGAAATTACTTCATCAAAAAAGATTGATGAAATTGAGAATGATAATAATCTTAAATCAATACTTAGTGATAATGAGACTAATGACTATATTTATAGACTGGCTTTTGAAAATAAAGATCAATTAAAAGAATTTAAAGATAAAGTTGAGGGCTTAGATGGTCTTAAAAAAATTGATGTTAACCTTGTTTAAATTATTTTTCTATTTTTTTCTTATTTTAAGTACTTTCAATCTGAAACCAGCATTTAGTAAAGAATATATTGAATGTAATAATTATAATTCTTTAAATTCAAAACAATATGTAAATTACATGCCAATAAAAAGTATAGATATAACAATAAATGAATACAAAAGCTGGCAAATTAATAATCTAAGAATATTAACCAATACATCGTATTTGATACCAGACAAATTTAAAAAAAAATTTAATGCTAATGTAAATGTAAATTATCAAAATAATGTAAGTTGTAAAATCAAAGCAAGAATAAGGACACATGGAGATCTTAAAGATCATATTGTTTACAAAGATGGAAAAGTTTTTCAAAGTCTAGATATTGACCTAATAGATGGACATATAAATAATATTACTAAGTTTAAATTATTTCTAAAAAATACAAGAGGTAATGTTGAAGATGAGATATTTATGACCGAATTATTGAGACAATTAAATTTTATTGCACCAAGAACACAACTTGTGAAAGTAATTTTTAATGGTGAGAAAAATGAGATGATTTTTCAAGAGAAATCTAGCAAGGAATTACTTGAATATAACAAAAGGAAAGAAGGCCCAATATTAGAAGGGGATGAAAAATATATGATGCAATTTTCATCAAAAGTCGAAAATAATAAAGGAATAAATTGGGCTGAAATCTTTAGAGTATCTGAGCTAGGTACTAAAATTCAACTCTCAAAAGTTACTAATTCAAAATGGGCAGTAAAAAATAATAATTCAAAAAAAAATGCTTTTAGAGCATTAGATAGGTTAAATTTCGCTTATTTAGTTTATTTAAATAGCTTTAAAGATAAAAAAAATAATTACTTTTTCTTAGACTATAACCTCGATAATTCAATATTATCACAAGGTATAGACAAAAATCTTGTTAAACTTGACATCTTTAACAATCTAATTTTGGCGGCAAATGGAAATCACGCTTTATACGTACATAATAGAAAATTTTATTGGAATTCAGAAGAGAATTATTTTGAGCCAATTTATTATGATGGTGAGTTTAACCTTAAAAAAACACAGGCAAAACTTAATTATCCAATAAGTCCAAGATATGCTCATTCTCTAAACAAGTTACGGGATATAATTTTAAATTTGAATATTAGTAAACTTCAAAAGAGTCTAGAAACAAAAAATCTTGTTTTTAATAAAAAAAAAATTCAAACAAATCTGGAAAACTTATTAAGAAATTTAAAAGAAATTGAAGAAATTTTAAAAAAAAAAGATATTGCTGAAATAGAATACAATAATAATATTTACTTTGGAAAAAAACTAAAAAAAAATTATTTAAATAATTTCAAAGATCAAAAGATTAAAGCAAAATTTATACAATACAATCCTGAACAAAATATCTTTAAAATTTGTAGTGAAGATGTTTCAATATGTAATGAAGATTTTAATATAAACCTCAGCAATCAAAGGAAGCTCTTAGAGTCAGAACTTAAAATTAATGGAAATAATTTTGAATATTTAAATCTGAAAAATGATAATGAGGATAAATATAAAAAGATTGTTCTAAATGACATTAATTTTAAGAATGTTCATTTTTATTTCAATGACGGTATTGATTTTTTTTATGATAAAGAAAATAATATTTTTAATATTAATCAAACAAAGTTAATTGGTAGGAGTTTTTTTCTTTATGGAAAAATAAATAATATAAAAATAAATTATAATGGTAATCAAAATAATTTTAAAAATAAATTAGCTAAGAGACTTGATACAAAAAACTTAACTGGATGTTTAAATTTTATAAAAATAGAATTTTACAATTTAAATTTAAATTCAAATAATTCAACTTGCGAGGATGGAATAAATATAATTAATAGTAATGGTGTAATAAAAAAGATTATTTCTTATAATTCTCTTTTTGATGCTGTAGATTTGGATTTTTCAGATTTATTAATTGATGAAATTATAGTTAAAAACGCATTAAACGATTGTATTGATTTTTCCTATGGAAAATACAAAATAAAAAAATCATTATTAGAGTCTTGTGGAGACAAGGGTGTATCAGTAGGCGAAAAATCAAATGCTGATTTTGGGGAAATAGATCTGAGAATTGCTCAAATAGGAGTTGCATCCAAAGACTCATCGTATGTTAACATAGAAAATTCTAAAATTTCTTCAGTTAAAAACTGTTATGCAAGTTATAGAAAAAAACAAGAATTTGATGGTGGTTTTATAAAAGTTCAAAAATCAAACTGTATAGATTATTCCAAAAATTATTTATCTGATAAAAACTCTAGAATAGAAATAACTATTAACGAACAAGCTTAATATTAGTGACTTACCGTATTGAAAAAAAATTATATATTAAAAAAGAAAATTTTTTCGATTTCAAAAAAAAACTTTTTGAAATTGGTGCTAAGCAAATATTTAAAACCCGGAAAGTTAACAGTTTATATTTTGATAATTTAAAACAAGACATGTATCAAGATTCAATTGAGGGATTAACGCCTAGAAAAAAAATTAGAGTTAGAAATTATCCAGATGATGATAGCGGATTTTTTTTAGAGACAAAGATATCAAGTGTTGAGGGAAGATTTAAAACAAATAAAAAAATCAGTTACAGTAATTTTATAAATTTAAAAAAAATAGGTGTATTTGACGATAAATATGGAATATGTAAACCGATAATGAATGTTAAATATGATAGAGAATATTTTAAAAAGGAAGATGTTAGAATTACTCTAGACTACAATATATTGTACAAGCTATACAACAGTAAAATTATGAAACGGGATGAAGAAATTGTTGCTGAACTTAAAACCTCTATGAGTAAAAATTTAGACGATCTATTTGAAATGTATCCATACCAGGAAATTAGGTTCTCGAAATACTGTAATGGAATAAAGCTTTTCTTCAAGGAATAAAATGAATGTCGCTTTGATTGGATCTAATTTTGCTTTAAAGGGATATTTGCCAGTTATAAAAAAAATAAGACAACTAAAATTGAAAGTTCTATGTAATAGAAATATAAAAAAAACAAAAAACATTTTAGCAGAACTAAAAAATATAGTTCATGAGAGTAATTGGAAAAGAATATTTTTACATGATATTGATTTGATTATACTTGCTGTTCCTCCAAGAATTCAAAATAAGATACTAAATTATAATTTAAAGTTTAAAAAAAAAATTTTAATCGAAAAACCAATCTCACAAAATTTAAGTAGTTCAAAAAAAATCATTAAATTTTTAAAAAAAAAGAAAATAAAATCAGATATAAATTTAACTTTTTTGAATCATGATTTATTTCATAAAACAAAAGATATAATCAAAAATAAAAAAATAGGTAAAGTTATTAGTTATGAGATTTTATGGAATTTTAGAAGTTTTGATTTGGAAAATAAAATAAAAAGTTGGAAGACTATTGAGCGTCAAGGTGGTGGAATAAAAAATATATTTTTAACTCATGTTTTTTCTTATTGTGAATTCTTATTCGGTGGAGGTCAAATATTAGATTATAATTTTAATAGTATTAACTTTAAAAACATTAGTTACAAAAACCAGATTTATTGTATTTTGAAAAATAAAAATGGTGTGACTGGAAAAATAACATTATTTGTTAAAAAGTATGGTTATCAAAATCATATAATAAAAATAAAATGTGAAAAAGGTTATATTCGACTATTTACTAAATCAAAAGATTGGACTAAAGACTTTATTTTAGAGACGTATGATAATCAACTTAAAATAAGAAAAATTACAAAGGAAAAAAAAATTAACAAATTTAAAGATGGAAGATCAAATCAAATATTTACTATGATTAAAAATTTTTTAAAAAAAAATAATTATACGAATATAGATTATTGCTTAAGCGCTGAAAAATTAAATAAAACTATAAATTAATATTATGGATATACACAACTTTAAACCTGGTAAAATTAATAGATGTCAAATATGTGGCTCCATTAATTTAATTGAAGTGATGAAACTTGGAGAGCAGCCACTTGCAAACTCGTTGATCAAAGATCTCTCTGATGAAAATTTAGTTCAAAAATTTCCTGTAAATATAATAAGATGTGAGGATTGTAGCTTGCTGCAAATAGACTACATAGTCGATCAAAATAAAGTTTACCATCTAGATTATCCTTACTTACCAGGAATTACACCTACAGTCGACAAAGAACAAAAAGAGTTGTGTGACTACTTGTGTGAAACATTAAATTTAAAAAAAAATGATTTAGTAGTTGATATAGGTAGCAACGACGGGAGTTTATTGAGATACTTTAAAGACCAAGGTTTGAAAACCTTAGGCGTCGAACCTACAAATATCGCTCAAATAGCAAGTAAAAATGGGATTAATACTATTCAATCTTTTTTTAATAAGGAGATAACTAATAAAATAATAGCTAAAAACGGTAAAGCTAAACTTTTAACGAGCACAAATGTTTTTGCTCATATGTCGACATTGGGAGATGTTATGGATGGTATAACTAACTTAATTGATGATGATGGATATTATGCTTTTGAAAATCATTACATATTGGAAATTATAGATAAATTACAATACGATACTTTTTATCATGAACACCTTCGCACTTATTCTCTTATATCTTTAAATAAACTGTTTGAAATGTATAATTTGTGTTTATTTGATGCTCAGATAGTTTCAAGATATGGTGGTAGTATAAGATGTATTGTATCAAAAAAAGAAAGGAAAAAAACAGAAAGACTAGTAGAATTATTAAAAAAAGAGAAACATACTTTAATTGATAATTGCGAAAAAACTTATAAAAATTTTAAAAGTAAAGTAGAAAAATCTAAAATTGATTTGATGAATTTAATAACTAAGTTAAAGTTAGATGGAAAAACCATTGTAGCAAAATCTTGTCCTGCAAGAGCAGTGGTATTACTAAGTTATTGTGGTTTAAATAATAAAAATTTAGATTATGTGGCAGAACAACCCACATCCTTAAAACTTAATTATTATATTCCAGGAACAAATTTGAAAATTATTGAGGATAGTATATTAACAAAAAATGAACCGGATTATATTTTACTTTTAGCATGGCATTTAAGTAAGCCAATAATTGATAAATGGAAGAAGCGAGGAATTAAATCTAAGTTCATCATACCCTTACCAGAGGTCAAAATTATATGAATGAAAAATATTATTTATACTCGGACATACAAGAAATTGTAAATAATTTAAAAAGATATCATAGTAAGTTTTATGGAAAAAAATTTTTTATAACAGGTGCAAATGGATTTTTGGGTAAGTATTTTATTAAAGTAATCACTGAAATTAATAAGAAAACAAATAATAAAATTAAAGTATTGGCAAATGACATAAAATTTGATGACTGTGAAATTTTTAAAGACAAAAACATTAAAATCATAAAGAAAGATATTAACAAAATAAAAAAAATTTATTTTAAGTGTAATTTTGTTCTACATGCTGCTGGTATTCCTAGTCCAAAACATTACTTTCAAAAACCAATTGAAACAATTTTTACTAGTATTACATCTACGAAAAATCTATTAGAATATTCTGCAAAAAAAAAATCAAAATTTGTTTTTTTTAGTAGTAGTGAAATTTACGGTAATCCTGACAAAAAAAACATTCCTACAAAAGAGTCATATAATGGAAATGTTTCTTCAATAGAAGACAGATCGTGCTATGACGAAGGAAAAAGAGTTGGGGAAACTTTATGTTATTTTTATAAAATAAAGAGAGGTGTTGATGTATGTGTTTTCAGACCTTTCAATGTGTTTGGACCTGGCATGCCAAGAAACGATTATAGAGTTTTTCCTCGATTTTTTAGCTCCATAAAAGACAATAAACCAATCACTATTTTTAAAAGTGGCAAACAAACAAGAACTTTTTGTTATGTTACTGATGCTATTACAGCAATGTTTATTGTTACTTTAAGTGGGAAAAAATTTGTATATAACATTGGAAACAGTAAACCTGAGCTCGATATAAATAAACTTCATAAAATAATGCAAATCGCTTTAAATAGAAAAATTAAGTCAGTTAATATAAATTATCCGAAAAATTACCCTAAAGTTGAACCTCAAAGAAGATGTCCGGATGTATCAAAATTGGTCAAAGAATTTAACTATAGAAATAAAATCAGTACAAAAGATGCAATTCGTAGGTTTCATTACTGGACCTCAAAATATTACTAAATATTAAAAAACTTTTTGATATTTGAAATTGAAATTTCAAATTTTTTTCGGTTAAATCTTTTGTCTATCATTTCAAGTGATATTTCGTCGAAACTATCGTTGTCTTTAATATAATCAATAAAATTTAAATTATTTGTTGTTGGTTTATCAAAATAATCGAAAATTGGTTGAGAAATTTGTATATTTTTTATCGACTTTATATTCTTTAAAAATTTATTTTTGTTAAATTTCTGAAAATGGTAAACACTTGTATCAAAATTTATTTTGATATTTGATGAATTAATTTTTTTCACTAAGTTTTTTAGGTGGCTAAATTCAAAAATATATTTTTCTTTGTAATATTTTGGAATTGTTTCAATACATAAAAAAATATTATTTTTTTTTAACAATTTATTTAAAGATTTAAAATAATTACTAAATATACGGTCTGCTTGTTTTGCATTTAGGTTGCCGGGATCTCTAAAATTAGACGAACCGAGAATAATTTTTTTAGTTTTAAAAATCTTGCATAATTGAATTATGAGTTCAAAGTGCTTTGTTATTTTTTTTTTATCTTTTATATTAAAAATATTATATTTAGTTTTATAAAATATACCTTGCAATGCGTTTATTTTTATTTTGTTTTTATTGAAAAAAATTTTTAATTTTTTGGAATTTGCAATGATATTTTTCCAAGATTCAAAATATTTTAAAGGAGCAAGGTCGATCCCTGATATTCCCTCTTTTCTTAAATATTCAATTACTTTATCATTATCTCTCTTACTCCAACACAAATTAGATATATATATATTTTTTTTATTCATTTTTCATTTTTTTAAACACTGAAATGTCTATTTTACAAAAATAATACAGAATAATAAAATTTACTTTTATAAGTTCAAATCTAAATTTAAAAAAATCCTCAATTGACCATTTTACTGTTTTCTTAATTTGTCTAAAAATATTTTTAATAGTTTTAAAAAAATTTCTTTTTTTCATCCCGTCTCCATAAAATATGTAACGCCAGTATCTATTTGATAGAGTGAAATAGTTATCATTTAACAAATGATAACAAACTGCATCACTTTCATAATATAAAATATGGTTGTTATCTCTCAAATATTTTGACAAAATGTTATCATCGCCATTGGTTTTGAAATATTCACCACTATTTTTATAAATTTTTTGTGTATTCAATGATCTCGTTTTTAAAATAGTGTTACAGCCGAAAATCAGGTGAGGGTTTAAAATACTTTTTTCACCCCAATGTTGTTTTAGTCTTAAAGATCTCCACAAATTGCAAGGATTTTGAGTATATTTCTCATACATTTTACCACAAACCCAAGTGGCTTTATTTTTTTTAAGTGACTCATAAATTATTTTTAACCAGTTTTTATCAAGCTCAACATCTGCATCTACAGATGCAACATATTCTGTCTTAAGATGATTAACTGCAATATCTCTAGTTAATGAAATTCCTAAATTTTTTTTATTTTCTAAAATTTCGATTTTATCTTTGTATAATTCTAAGATTTCTTTTGTTTTGTCAGTAGAATTGTCATTTATTACTAGAATTTTTCTTGGCGAAAGAGTTTGGTTTAAAATTCCATCTAAACATTTTTTAATGGTTTTTTCGCCATTATAGACTGGTACATACAAAGAAATATTAAAGTCTTCCATAATGAAGTCTCAAATTGATGCAACAAATACTTATAAATGTTTAAAAACAATAATTTAAGTTTTTTTATTCTTATAATATATGTTTGCAAATTGAAATAAAAATATTAAAAGTCTCAATAAAGTAGTTTAATCATGAAATATTTTAAAAAAGTTAAAGAGATTAAAAAAAAAGAAGGTGAGATAAAAGAGATTAAGAATTTTCTCAGCGCTACAGAAATTAAAAAAATTTTAAACTATACAAAACAAAACAAAAACTATTTTGTAAACAGAAACGATGGATGGAAAATATCTTTTAATAAAATAATTAAAAAACCTGTTAGAGGAATTAATAATTGGCATCCTATCTTTAAAGATATTTTAAAAAAAAAGTTAAAAAAAATTTTTCCAAATGTTGATTATTATGTTCATAATAACGAATTTCCTCCTCATATATTTAAAAGTAATTACCCTTTAAAAATTCATGCTGATACTGGAAAAAATAATAGAAACGAGATACCTTTTAAACAAATACTTGTGCCACTTTATATTGATAAAAAAAATCAAAATGTTTTTACCGTCTTTTTCAAAAATAGATGGTATGGACCAGCTGCTAATTTTAGATCAAAAAAGACCACCTATGACCCATTAGAAATTAGTGATAAAAATGAAAAGTTTATAAGAATTGATAATTTAAAAGAATTTCTAAAGTTCTTAGAAAATAATAAAAAAAAAAAGTTATAAATTTTAAGAATGGTGTTTTTTTAAATAACCCAAAATTAAGAAATAAAATAAAAAAACTTTTAATTAAAAAAAGATATAATATAACGACCTCAAAATTAATAGATACTAAGAAAACTTTTCCTTTGAAAATTTACAAAAAATATCTCACACATGAAGATTATGATGATTTTAGAGGATTAAAGTTTTGGAAAGCTATTAAATGGAAGATTGGAAACGCTATTATATGGGATAGAAGTATTATACATTCATCCAACAATTTTTTAAAACATAAAGCTTATTCAAAAATAGGTTTGTCAATATTTTTAAATAGGAAATAGTACTTAAAAATTGAAAAAAAATATTTTAAATGAATTTAAAGATTTAACAAAAAGAAACTATAAATCAATTAGAAATTCCTTATTTTTGTCTATATATGGTAAGGTTAAACTTTCAAAAACACCACCACTTACAAAAATAAAAATAATTAAATTTAATTCAAGAAATGATTTCTCTAAATACAATTACAAGTTTTTTGAGATAGAAAATGGTAAAGTTTTTACTGATAATACAGAAAATGTAAGTATTATATCCCGCAATATTTTGTTGGATAAGTTTTCGTTTCAGCAGATTAAGGGTAAATTAGTTAGTTCAATAAAAAATCAAATTTTACAAACTGGAACACCAAAATTACTCAAAAAAGTTAAAGGGAACGTTGCTGTGCTCGCACAAGGCGCCAGCGGATATAATAATTACGCACACTATTTATTTGATATAATGCCAAAACTAAAATTATTATCACTTTCAACAGATTTAAAAAAAATTGATTTTTTTTATTTTTCTAAACTTAATAAATACCAAAAAGAAATATTGAAATTTTTTGATATTAATGAAAGAAAAATTCTTGACTCAAATAAATTTAGATATGTACAATCAGACAATATAATTGGTGTAACACACCCTAATTATACAAAAGGAACTATTTCAGAAGCTCATAGCAAAATGCCTTCCTGGATAATTTATTTTTTAAGAAAAAAATTTTTAAACAATCAAAAACTTAATAAGAAATTTGATAAAATTTTCATTGATAGATCTGATTCTAAATTAAGCCATTGTAAACTAATAAATAATAATGAGGTCAAAAGTTTTTTAAAATTAAATGGATTTAAGATAATTAAATTAAGCAATTTAAGTTTTAAAAAACAAATTAATATTTTTAGAAATGCAAAAGTAATAATCGGTCCCCATGGAGCCGGTTTTGCAAATTTAGTGTTTTGTATGAAAAAAACAAAGGTACTTGAAATTATACCATCAAATCATCCTAATAAAGTATACCAGAGAATATCAAAAATTAATCAACTAAAGTATACAAAATTGAAAATCAGAAAAATTAATTCAAATAAAAATGGGGATATGTTTTTAAAAAAATTTTTTTTTAAAAAATTACTAAAATTTTGAACATGATGGCGGAGAGAGTGGGATTCGAACCCACGAAAGAGTTGCCCCTTAACACGCTTTCCAAGCGTGCGCCTTAAACCGCTCGGCCATCTCTCCTATTGTAATTATTTTTTTTTTATAATTGCAATTTCGTTAATATTACCAGTATAAAATTTGATTGTATCAAAATTCTCTAAAAAATAGTTTTTTTCGTTTTCATTTATATATTTGGATTTAAAATCTTCTTTATTAATGATTTTATTTAATATTGTTTTAAGGTCTGGAAATTCATAACCAGCTCGCATATCTTCTCTTTTTTCTGGAAAATCTATTTCTTCCACAATAAAAAGACCTCCTGATTTTAAATTCTTAAATAAAATAAATAATGAGATAATCTGATCCTTTAACATATGACTTGCATCTTCAATTATTAGATCAAACTGTATATCTTTTTTTAATATATTTTTTTCTATTGAATATCTAGAAGATGTGTCAGTGAAAAAATTATATAGTCTTTTGGATCTATACAAATACATGTCAGGATTAATATCGGCGCTATAAATCTGTGAATTTTTAAAATAAAAATAAAATGCAGCAGACGCATTACCGTAGAAAGAACCTAATTCAATGATGTTTAAATTTTTTTCTTTAAGATCTTTTAAGTATTTTTCATAAATTTTAGCATATCCATGAGCAATAATTTTTTTATGATCTTGTTTGGATGGTTTTGCATATTGATTTATAAATTTTTCTCCTTTATCTGAGTTAAAATATTCACACAAATAATTTAAGTCTTTCTGGAATAAATTTTGATTTTCTTTTGAATAGTCGTCTAAATTTTTTGTCTTAGGAAGATAAAACAAATTAAAAATATATTTAAAAAAGACTGTTATTATTAAGTAAATCTTTAATACAAATGACGCTTTTTTAATTCTGTGTCTATAATAAATTTTGTAGAATGTCGTTAATTTCATTTGTTTTTCTCGTAAAATGTCCAATGCCACTCTAGGTAATTGGTATACTTTCTAAACCAAAAAGATAAATACCTTTCAGCTAAATAGGCATAAAGTCTCTCTTGGTCATAACCTT
>MDTG01357378.1_pt1 | contig 12483 bp, 5 predicted proteins | sample 811421 | NCBI WGS metagenome assembly MDTG01 (sample SAMN05326645, study PRJNA326480) | marine metagenome | isolation source: seawater | place: Pacific Ocean: South East | collected 2011 | reverse complement strand
TTTAACGTCTATACCTGGATTTGGGGTGAATGTGATGTTCTTAGTTGTTGTTGTTGATGTTACACCAACCTGTCCAAGAGTACCAGAGGTCCTAGTGTAAGCCCAATCGATGAGAACCTCATTCCATGTTGAGTCGCACATACCCAACTCAAACATCTCAAAGTCATTATTTGTAGTGTCTTCTACAACTACAATACTATAGTTTGCTGAGTATGGATCATTGTAAGATGAGATTACGACTGGTAATGGTGATCCAGAAGATGCGATAGAGGTATAAGAAGATTTTAATCTACCAGTTCTCAATGTGTGATCACCGGCACTAGTACCAACTCCAGAGAACACTGTCATCTGAGACTGATGTTCAATGCTGCCAGAAGAACTTGGATGATAATCAATCTTGACAAGACCACCGTCAATATAAGAACTATATGTTCCAAAACCAATGTTTAAGTTGTTAAAACTAGTCTGTATATCACCATACTCAACCATTGATACAGTAGTTCCGTCATGGACAATATTAATATCTGATGAATGATACTGACCAGAATGAATTCCAGATGTACCCTTTGCCAAAACACAAAGTTTAGCTGCTCTGTTAGATGCTGGGAAGGAAGCGATTGTTGTAGTGGATCCAAAATTAATATTTACTTGATCACTCTCTATACTTAAAACATCACCAAGAGAAGTAGATCCCACACCAGCCACACCATCGAGTAGACTGATAGCCACTGTTGCAGTTTGATATGCGTTATATTGGAATTTAATTGGATTAAATGTCAGACTCCAACCAGTACCAGATTGAATATAACCATAGAAACCAAGTAATGGATAAGTTGAAATTGTAGCATACTCATTAGTATAACCAGAAATACCATTATGGAGTACATTAACAACAGAGAACTGTCTCTCATTTGTATATACGTCATCCTTAACAAAAGTAAAGATTTTATTCAGAATAAAGTTTGATTCAAAATTATCAACCCTAGAGAATTTCTCAGATCTTTCATTACTATTGAACTGATCACTAACATCATCGATTGAAAGAACTCTATTACCGACTGACTCAAAGTAATCTGTAAGGAGTCTATTCTCAAAGAAAATTTCATTAGATGCAAGAACACCATTAATATACTGTGTTCCTTCTGATACAAAATCAAAGTTATAATAACAATTCAGATCACCTTCTCCGATGATATCAATAACAACCTCAACATTTGCATCTTCTGATTGAATGATACCTTTACCTGGATTAGTTTCTTTACTTTCTAACTGATAATCAGCAAACTTAGCAAAACCGGCAGTATGACCTAGGTTACTTACTGGATCATTCCACTGATCATACGGAACTTTACTTGATAGTGAATATGAGAAGTTCTGATAGTATTCGTTATTAGGAATAACCTGTAGGTTGTCATTTAAGAAACCAACGTTATCTTGCCAACCATGAATAATAGTAGCACCGACACCAGTTGTAATTTCTGCATTAAACTCATACTTCTTCATAACAACGGCTTGAGTATTAGAACTCTCACCTCTTATAACCGTACCCACTTTGAAATCCTTAGGGGTATCTACTTTCAATTGATCGAGACTTGATGTCCAAGATTCAACGATACCGGTGTTTTCTCCATTGACTACTCTTTCACCATCAAAGTAGTCATTAGTGGTCAGTTTAGCAGTAAAGGTTGGGAAATCATTTTCAGCAACAACCTGACCAAGTGTGGTCAGTGGTTCTACATTTCCTGGAAACTCACCATCTTCAAGGTGATCTTTGAGGCTATATTCAATGTAAGCTCCAGTGCCCCCATACTGTGGAAATATCGTAGTTACTGGGAACAAAGTATATTCATATACCGAAGAATTATATCCCTTTGATGAAGTATTAAGACCAACACTTATATTCTCAATAAAGATATTATTACCAACATCAAATGGAAAGTCCCTTTCATCCTGGAATGATTGATTGAGAAAAAGTCTTACAATCTTAGTTGTTGAATCAAATATGATTGATGAGATACCAACACCATTTGTATTCAGTGTTGGAATAATTCTTGGCATAACATCATACATTCCTGTAGTGTTATTCAAAATCTTAACTGTTGTGTCACCAATCTGATATCTCAGATCTACCTCAGGAAGAACTTTATTAGTGTATCCGTCAATAACTACTAGTTTTGCTGGGTGGAGGTAGTTTCTACCAAACGAAGTGATACCAATAGATTCAAAGGATGTTAGCGACTCCATTTCCAGAATTTCTGGAAGATTAGCCACAGGTCTTAATGTTTTGTCAGTTGGATAATCAAAACCAATATTGTCAGAATCAAAACGATAATTCAGAATTTTACCAATATCTTTAGTTTGAGCATCTAAAATTGCATTAGTTCCAATACCACTATTAACTCCTTTGACATAAGGAAGTTTTGTATATCCACCACCATTGCTGATCATCTCAATATTAGAGATTGATCCGAAGACTGATTTGGAATCAGTATCATATGTGGGGATTGAATTTTTACTATTGTATAACAGAGACTCTGGAACAGAATCTAATTCATATGTGAATGAAGTTCCACTAGCACCAGTTAGTCTTTGGATACCATCATATCCACTCTTCTCAATATTGATCTGATTATATGGCGAAACCTCAGTATCAAGGATAAGACCCCTCTGATCAACACTAATAATGTCGATATTGACTGTGTCAAACTTATAATAAAGTCTGGAAGGTACATCGTCAGTAATTTCAATGGTCAGGTTAGCATCAGATGTGATACCAACTGATCCACTACGAGACACTTCAAATTTATTATCTGTCTTAGTTCCAGTAGTGACAAATTCTTTATTGAACTCTTGATCAAGATATACAAACATCTTGAATGCTGAATAATTCACACCATTCGAGAGGAATGAGAGTGAAGGATCCGAAAGATCAAACTTAAGATTATTATTTTTTCTAGTCTTAGTAAGGGGGTTTATCTTGGAGATAGTGCCACCAAGACCTGTACTTGTAATACCTACAAAGATTGGTTCCTCTTCATTGATCTGGTACTTATCTTCTACCAGTCTGATTTCATCTCTACTATAAGGAATCACATAGTACATCTTTTCGTTCACCAAACCCCCTGCAGGAGATGAAGATTGGTGAACTACTTTATCACCAAGAGAAAACTCATGATTAGAGATATACAATGTATTGAGTGTAGTGTCAACATTTTCAGAAGTAAAACCAATAGGATTGAATACAATTCTTCTATTGAATTTATTAAATCTTACATCAATTGTTTGGATATCAGTTGGTTTGATATTGACTCTTACATTATTATTTGGTCTCAGTCCATGTGTAGTTGCAGTTGAAACAGTAACAATGTTACGACTTACCTGAGTTCTTAGAATATCAGATCTTACCGTCTTGAAACTATGATGATCACCTGTTCCGGTATCTCTGAAAAATAAGAGACCGGTTGTAGTTCCGATACCAACATAGGTACCAGTGGTTGTCATACCAACTTTGTGCGACGAGATACCGATAAAATTATTAGTTAATGGAGCTACATACAATTCACTATAATCGGTAAGGTTAGCATCAGAGATACCATTATAAACACCGATTGATGTTCCACCATTCAATGAATAAACAACCTTGTCATTCAGTTTCAGACCATGATTCTTGTAGTAGATTGACTGTGGTTCAATGAATAGGGTAGTTGCCCCTACACCTGGGTTTCTGAACGTTACAGGGGTTCCTACACCGTTGCCAGTGGTCGTTCCGATACCGACTGCCTCTGGGGGATCAAAGTATAATTCTTCATTTACTCTGAATGACTTATCTGTCGTTAGAGTGCCAACATTGATAGTGAACTTTCTTGGATCACCAATCAGAATTTGACCTGCTGAATAATCAAGACCTACTGTCGATTCCTGTTCTCTGAGAACACGAATTCTCTGACTTTCTTCTTCAATATTGAGAACTTTGACTTTTTCTGTTCCAATACCCAGAATGTCATTTGGTCTAATAAATGGAAACTCTAAAGCCCCACCAACATAAAAGTATGTGGCAATACCAGTTACAGATGCTGTCCCAATACCAAGAATGGTAACAAAAGTTTCTGATCTTACTCCAACATTATATGGTCCATCAAAACCTTTGTAATAGTTGGAGAGACCACTGACATTGACTAATTCTTTGTCCTGATAGTTATGTGGTTGTGAGCTGAAACCAATAAACTGTTGGAGACCAAAGTGTTTGATGAACTCAACGTTTGGAGTTAGAGTAGTAGCGATACTTACAGTGTTTATTTCTTTACCATTAACATAACTGACTCTTGCCTGAGCACCTTTACCATCTGATTGTTCATTGTCAAAGATAACTCTTTCACCAACCTGATAGTTTCTACCACCAGTAAATATACCAACGCCACTGATAGATCCAGGTTGAGCACCCGTTACGTCTATGGTTTGTCTTTTAATTTTGTTAGAATTAAAGATGTAATCATATCCACTATAGAGGTTATTAGTATTATATGACCTTGTATTTCTGAACCACTCATTTTTTTGAATGTCATAGTCTGTTTGGTTTGATTCTACACTATAGTTAAACTCAATTCTCTTGGAATGAAATGTATCTCCAATAATATATGGGAACTGTGGTTTTTTATAGTTCCTAAATGGACCTTGAGCCTCAACATTTGGTTTTAACGTCGTAAAGTACGCATAGACCCCTTCAGGATAGTCTGGAGTGACACAGAACCTACCATTATGAACATCTAGGTCACCAATACCAGTGAACTGGAAATCTTCAATAAAGAATCCTTGTGGGTATATACTGGGGGAAGGTCTATTGGTAAGGTTGACATTCAACTCATAACCACTTCTCATCTGTTTGATTACACCACCCTCAGGAGTGGAATATCCATAAGGACCGTAGATTGGAGTTCCATCATACGCCCAACCAATAATTGGTGAGTGGTGACTGTTAGATATCTCAATACCATTAGATTTCTCTAAGTCAGCAATACCATAGAATGAATCACCATTGTTCTTTAGGACATAAGTTGACTCTCTAAGTTCTCTCGGTGTGTATAGGTGACAGTATTCTGTTTTATCACCAGCAAGATTCTCATCAACAAATCCGTCGTCATTATTGACAAACTCATTGTTTCTTTCAAAAAGGTTAATACTCCACTCATTGATCTTTGATTCTATGTCGCATCCTTTACCGGGATTGGCAATTGCAATAGAAGTTTGACCATCGATATAACCAATACCAGGGTTTATGATCTTTACATCTATAAGTTTTCCATTTTTGATAATGGGAGTGAGTTTTGCATACTTACCATTTCCAATGATTATCAGATCTGGTGGAGAAATATATTCTCTCCCTGAGTTATCAATGACGATATCAACAAACCGGCCGTTGTTGATGACAGGTTTAATTTGAGCTTGTTGTCCACCTTCAAATAAAATTTCAGGTTCTCTGTTCAGATTGATAATTTCTGAAGAACCATACTGAGAACCACGATTGGTAATGTCAATAGAATCAATAGAACCTCTGAAGGCAGGTTGTATCTTACATTGGAAGTCTTGACCATTGCGTTCGGTAATTCTAGTTATACCACTAATATTAACAGTGATTGGTTCATAATTGAAAGTACCATCACCCACTCCTTTAATATCAACATAGACACCATTATTAAATTCAGATTTGGATTCACTGAGACGGAAATTGTCTGAATCAATCTTGATTACAAAGTAATTTGTATTCTCTAAAATCCCTTGCACTGCAGTTGATCCTGAGGTATACTGAATTATTTCACCCGTCTCAAAACCATGGCTATCAATCTTGAATGAATCTGTAGCAGTAACTACACCAACAACTAATCTCTTTTTATTCTTGTATCCCTCACCAGAATCAGTTACAATAATATTACTTACAATCTTTTTAGTTTCTGCCGAATGCAAAGATTGAGTTCCCTGGCCAAATGTATTATTGAAGGTAATCGTATTGATACCTAACTGAGAATCTTTTTCATTAGTGTGGAGGGATATCCTAAAGTTATCAATTACGTTAGCAAAGTAAGTTGTATTAGTGGACAGTCCACCAATAGATCTCATTTCTTTTGAGTCATAAACGATTTTCTCGTTCTGTGAAAACTTATGGAATGATGAGAATCCAATAGTATTGTTTCCAAGGTTTACATTACCATTGAATTCAGTATTAATATTGACGGAATATGAAATGTCAACCAATGAAGTTTCAGCCTTTGCAGGTCTAATTGGATTACCACCGGTAATTGATATTGTAGGAGTTTCCAAGAAGTCAAAACCCTGATCTACAATATCAATTCTTTCTAATGAACCTTCAACGGCGACAACACCTGTAGCTCCTACACCAATATTGTCCCTAATAGTAAGTCTAGGTGGATTGATAACATCATAACCAGAACCACCGGCAGTCACAATTAGATTTTTAATTGGTCCATAGAAGATGGTATCTTCTGACTTATAGTTCAGAAGTTCAACACCATTAAGGAATATTCCATTATAACCTGGAAGAGTTTTGAACTGACCAGCTTCTCTGATTGGTTCAATGATCTTTCTGTAGATCCCTTGTGGTGCAATGGTTTTGTTGTAGAAACTAAAGTAAGTGAAGACGTTATTGTTGACAGATCCACCTAGATTTGCAAATACATTCCTGAATAAATCTGATCTACTTCTTGAAAGTTTGACAGAAGTATTATTGATTTTCTTAATATAGAAAACACCTGATTCTGTTCCCTCAAATTTACTTTCAGTTGTTGTCGTGATGGGGATTCCATCAGCATTAATCGTTGTATTTGTTATTACACCTGGTTGATAATAAACCGCATCACCAGTATAGAAACCATGATCGACACCAAAATCAATTACACTAGCAATAGTAGAACCACTAAAATTCAGGGTCTTATTATATGGATCAAGACCTAGACCACCATAAGATGGGAGTGAGTTGGTTGCAATCAGTAAATCAGTATTGAAGTTTGAATAAGTATTCTGAACGTTAGCAGTGTACTTTTCAAGGAAACTATACTTTGGAGAGAAAACTTTAAGTAGTTGATTCTCAAAACTATAAACCTTGTTCAGATCAATTGGTGAATTTGCTTTTATAGTAAATGATTTCTTACTTCCAATATCAATAATTGAAGCATCGATAGTTCCACCAGTATTGTCACTTAATATTATTTTATATCCTACCTTCAATGTGTGATCGTCAAATGTTGTTACATCATACTTAAGTTCAGAAATGTCAGTAATAATGATACTGGAGACATCATACCTTGACTTATTGTTGACTAACCAATCAGATCCTCTTATTGACTCATCTTCAATACCAAATGACTTGATATTAATGGTGTCTCTTTTATTATAGAAACCACTATCCTGAATCTTAAGATCTTTTAGTGTGGAAGTGATCCTTACTCTGATTTCGTTATCAGTACCTAAACCAACATAAGAATAAGAATAATCATCAAAATCTACATCGGTCTTCTCATTGAGTACAGCATTAACTCCACTCACATTTAAGAACTGAGTGACAGTCTTTCCTGTGTATGCTATCGATACTGTATTGCCATCACTATCAAGTATCTCTAACTTTCCTGATCCAGGAAAACTTACAGTAGAGTCAACATCCATGATTGTTGCGCCAACTGCAACAGTGTTCAGGAGTTTTGTTTTAGGACCTGGTTCGAACTTACCATAAGTCGTACCAGTTACATTAACATCTCTATCATATCCAGAGTCAATACTCAGTTGATAGTAGTCACCATCATTATATTGAATTTTACGGACATTGTTGACTGTACCACGAGCTTGTGTTGAATTCTGAAATAATGTAAGGTTTTTGAGTTGCAGTGGATCACCAATATAACTCTTTACAACAATATCTTCTGTTACATTATAGTTTGAGCTAGATGGTTTGAGCAGGAATCTACTTGGGCGAATGATATCAACAGTCTCACCAAATAGAGCCTTAAACAGAATCTTATATGATAAGTCTGTTCCTTTCGACTTATAAAAACTATTACTATTGATAATAAAATTCTTTGGATTCGTCTTCAGTGTTCTATCACCGAACCCAGGGCTTACTTGTGCCTTTAACTTTCTAAAGAACTCCTGAAGAAACAAGACATTCAGGTTTTGAATTATAGCACCTTTCTTGTGATTGGTGGGTGTAGTTTGACTTGAGAAGGATAGTCTGTCTGGTGTATTGGCAGAAGTATGTGAAGTGGTGCCACTAAATCCTCTCTGGCATCCTTCAAAGTTAAGATTAGTCTTTGAATTATATGCAATAATTTCATCATCAATTTTAATCAGTCCATTATTATCAACAAATCCTTCAGTAAAATTACCATCGACACCAGTAACAATTGTATCATCTACACTACTAATATCAACCTGAAGAACGGTAGAAGATTTTAGACCAGTAAGCTGATCAATATTGACATATTTGTCAATATTTTGAAGAAGATCTAATGTCGCACCTTGAGTTTCCTGTGAAACATAATACTGTTCCAGAAACTCTGATAGGAGAGGAAAATCATCTCTGATAAAAGAAGGAAGTTGGCTGGCAACTATATCCTGGAATTTTACTCTATCTACTGACATTATTTTTTATCGTGTGAGTGATCCGTTTGAATAGCTTGAAGTTACTGTATATGATCCACCTGATATATCACTACCTGAGGAAACCTGATCAGGAACCATGTTCACTGTCAAATTTGAGGTATCCATCTGTAGATAGAGATCACGAAGACCAAGAACATCATTAGAGTATGGACAGGATGAAACTTCAATGAGAGAAGTTCCACGAGTTACTTCAGTTGAAATAACATTAAGTGGGTTGAGTTTAATTAATCCTGTTATGTAATCAATCGTTCCAATGTTTCTTTTCAGAATCACTGGTTCAGTTGGTGAATCCAACTTAAACATAAAGATTGTTCCAGTGGTGAGATTTGCATTAGGTGCATCACTCATGTATACTGTTCCAGCTATACCACTTACTGAGAAACCAGAAGTTTTAATGTTAAATCCAAGTTCACTCTTTACATGAATGCGATTACCAAATGTTAGACTATATTCAATAAATTGATTTAGTATAGCCTGTAGGTCTCTCCTCATCTTCACAGTAGTAATATTTGAGGTAATTGAATCATGACTATCGTCAATGATCTTACCAAACTTACTATACTTGAACCTTGCCCCAAACTTATTTAACTGAGTAGAATCAGAGTACTTTATGATATTATTTGTTACTACGTTCCTGACTTGGGAAGGACCAGGTGCTAGGTTTGAATTATAATATACATTAGTATCGATCTCGATAAACAGATAATTGAGATCAATAATCTCAGTAATGATACCAGCTACCGAATACTTAGCAAGTTCTAGTTTAAGGTTCCTCTTAATTTCTTCAGATAAGAATACACCATTGAATGGTTTAATACTGACAAACACCTTACCATACTGTGGGGGACTCAGTTCTTCACCACCATATGCCGCAACTGATTCTGCTTCGGTGTAGATTCTGGGAACAAGTGACTCAAAATCAGTTGACGTTACAGCTCTGTCTTGAGATGCATAGATGTTAGGTGCTAGTTTCTTAATTGACTCAACACTCTCGATATCATCACCACCAAGAGCCGATTCATTGATTGTGAGACCAGAAACACCACTAGCTAGTGGGCTTCCGTTATTATCTTCTATTCTACCAATAAATGTCAGATTGGAGATACCGTTTGGTGATGATCCACTACATGTCAGATATTGAACTACAACTTGATTTGGTTCTTGTAACTTAGTTCCAAATATACCATCACCAAACAATAATTCATATCTCTCACCTTCTGTTTCTCTTAGGAAGAATAGTGGTGTATCCTTATCTGCATTGATAAGACTAGTATATTGACTATATTTTCTCGATACTGTTGAGTTAGAATTAACCTTTACTGATACTCTAATAGAGTCTGTATCAATACCTGTATTTGGTAAGATGTATTTTTGATTTGGTAATCTTGATTGAACATCATATGTTTGATTCAGGAACGAACCCTCATATACATCAACGTTATCAAATACAGCAAATCCTGTTGAATCTACCGGTACAGTGATATCCTCCATTATACAAAATGTAAATGAAGAATTATTGAACGTGGAACCAGATAGTGCCACAGCCCCAGCTTTCAGTGTTACTGATACAACACTAGTCTTAGTATCACCCGATCCTCTTAGGTCAACCTCAAAGGAGATGTTTGATCTTGACGACTTCCTTGAACGAGGAAGGTAACCAATGTTTCGTGCGATTGATACAACATTCTCTCTTAATGTTGCACTATCAAGGAACACCTCATTCGATACCATGTTGGCATTGTATGAGGAGATATAACTGTTATATGCTAACGTGTCTATTATTGTCGATAGATTTGATCCCTCAAAATCATAATCCGTAAAGTTGGAATTTGATCTGAGATAATCTTTGATGGATTGTTTAATCTCATCAAAATCGACATTGCTGAAGTTTACTAAGGGCATCTTACCTAGTGGGCTCTAATGCAAATGATAGTGACTGTGGTAGAGCATCAATACCAACAATCTTATAACGAATGACTACATCAAACTCATAATTATCTTCATTAGCAGAAACCTGAACTTCAGTTAAGTTAACTCTAGGTTCGAAGTTTCTTATTGATGTTTCAATTTCGGTTTTGATAGCGTATGATGTTTGATTATCAAAGTTCTCAAATAATAACCGATAAACATTTGAACCCAATTCTGAGTTAAAAGGTCTCTCACCAGGTGCAGTCATAACGAGATTACGAATAGATCTCGCAATTGCATTTTCGTTTCTGAGAGCAACTAGATCCATATTCAAGGGATTAGCCTGAAATGTAGCACTCACGTCTCGAAAAGCTTTAATGATCCTTTCTGCTGGCACCTGAACAGATTATATAAGTGTGCTTTATTTAGGTGTGTTCTGACAGGGTTTGTTGTCCACACTTACATACATGATTTGGATCATCACAATCTTCGGACTCAAACAATCCATCTTCGTTTACAATTCTTTTATTTTTAGGTGTAATCTTATCATTTGCTATCTCCCGAAGTAGATTGTCTTCCATCATTATCCTGTGTAGTATTAGTATCTAGTCTTTCTTTAGCAGTCTTCCAAAAATAAGAATCCTGATCACCAAGACCATCTTTCTCATAACCACACTCTACCTGATAGATCTGAGTAGATACTTTGAAATCTGGCATCTTTGGTTTCTCAGGTGTTAAACTATTATCATAGATACGAGTTCTATTGTTTGGATACAATGCATATTGTCCATTGTCAAGTTCAATCAAGTTATGAGACTTATGTTCAGAAGGGTTCTCTGAACAACTGTAATCAATGATATCAGGATCTTGATGGTAGTTGTCAAGAGTACACACATAAGACCCCTTCATGGTCCCATGGTTCCTTGTATAGACCTCATAGTCCATACTACCAATGAATTGTTTATTAACAGCAACAACACCATAATCCATACAATTCCAAAACTGTAGGTTTTGTAAATTCATATCAGGGTCAGGTGTCTTTGGTTCTGATACAAAGGCACTGATCGGTAGTTTATCATACATTGCCCCATACTCTGGTAAGTATGTCTCAAAGTAAAAGGCTCGACCAGGAATACTCTTAGCAGATACCCATACACCTTTCTCAAACTCCCCATGACCTGATTGATGGTCCGTTAGATATTCTTTTCGAACCCATACTTCAACAGATGGTAAGTTAGCAATCAAACATGCCATATTAATATCTTCAGTTAATATATCTATGCATTAAAAAGGAATCCCGAAGGATTCCCATAATACTATCGACCTTGACCTTTATACCTCTTCTTTGCCTTGTTAGAACTCGTAGACGCATACTTTGTATGTTGGCCTGATCCTTGTCGCGTTTTTTTGGGTTGTGTCTCAATAAACACATTACCCATTAGACTCTTCTTAACTTTTGCCATAATGACCTCCTATCAAATAACTCGCATTTTTTCGTGACCCACACGAATCCTTGGATCACACCAAATCTCATAACCAGCTTCGATAGCATCTAGACAGAATGAGACATCCTCTCCACACATATCTTGAACAGCTCCTGATTCAAACACCTGCATCTTCGGTGCAAACCATGGATATGTCATCTTCTTATCTTCAAACACACCCTTCTTAATCAATACCCATCCGAAACCTGTGTAATCTACAGTGAAAGGCTTCTTACGATTCTGAATCGAGTCCACCATCTCATGATTCATCACACCACCGTTGTTACGGAAGTCATCCTCTTCTAACCAATGTGCAACTGAGGTGGTCTTCCCGTCTTCTGTGGAATACCAACCAGCAGAGATCGGATGATCTGCTCCTTCAATCTCATTACCTTCTTCATCAATTGCAGAAGCTGGTAGTGCTACA
>MDTG01173600.1_pt1 | contig 12483 bp, 8 predicted proteins | sample 811421 | NCBI WGS metagenome assembly MDTG01 (sample SAMN05326645, study PRJNA326480) | marine metagenome | isolation source: seawater | place: Pacific Ocean: South East | collected 2011 | reverse complement strand
GATCAGCGACGACCACCCTTGCCACGCCTGTCACCCTTGGCCTTGGCCTGTTCAGCCTTGTAGGCGTCCAGAACCGACTTCTTGGCGGGACGGTAGTCGGCCGCCGAGTTCATCCAGGCCTTGAACTGAAGATCGACGGCAAGATCGATGTCGCCGTTGCGCTGCGCAACCAGAGCCATGGTCTCGAGATACACGGGTGATTCGTCACCCGCTCGTTGCGCGTAGGCTGCGATCGTCTTTTCAAGAAGAGCCTGAGGCACCTTGGGAAGATCGGGATCAAGCACCATCATGCGCACGAAGTCATCAAGAACATCGGCCTTGGTCGCATACACGTCGACCTGTTCGTCGAGATACGCGAATGCCTCGTCGTTCATGCCCTGGTCCTGGATCAAAAGACGATACTTGCGTTCGACCTGATCCGAGAAGACCCAGCTGTCGAGCTTGATCACTTCATCAAGCTGGCGATGCGCCTGGCGCCAGTCGCGAGACTTGATCGATCTGTCGGCGGCATCGAGAAGCGGCTGCGCCTTCGACATCAACGTGGGGTCGTAACGGCCTTCCGAACAGAGGTAGAGCACACGCTCGAAGCTCGGGTCCATCGGATGTCCGATGTATGCGATGCGACCGGTGGGCCCCACGATGAATGCGGTGGGAATCCCTTTCGCGCCGGCGGGCTTCATCCAGAGATCCTGCATCGTCCCGGACGGATCGGCGACGACGGTGTAACTCATGCCGGGCCCCTTCTTGCGAAGGTAGCTCTTCACGATGTCTTCAGACTCATCGCTGATGCCGATCATTTCGACGTTGCGTGTCTTGAGCGTCTGGTAGAGCTGATTGAGATGCGGAATCGACTGCCGACAAGGGCCGCACCAGGTGGCCCAGAATTCGACCACGTAGGTCTTACCGTTTCCAAATCTCTTTCCGGGATTCTTCCCGGAAACGATCGAACCCCAGCTGGAGATGTTGGGCGGCAGGCTGCCGACTTCCAGCTTGGCATCCTTCTTGGACTGGGCTTCCGCTGTGCCGACAAGCATGCAGGAGAAGACGAGTGCAAGCAGCAGGAAAGTGTGTCGCGAGGCAAGTGTCATATGAGGTGTCCCTTCAGTCATTCAACACGTCAATACCGGAATGGATGCAATCATAGCATTCGGGATGCCGCCATCACATGGATTCGAGACAAGAAAGTCCCACCAGATGTTCACCCTCGAGAAAACGCAGACTTGCACCTCCACCGGTGGAGACGTGGCTCATTCGCTCACTCACGCCTGCCAGAAGCACAGCTGCCGCAGTATCACCCCCGCCGACGATGCTCATCCCACCATTCTGGGCACAGGACGCCAGTGAGACGGCAACTTGACGGGTCCCCACGTCGAACGGAGTGGTCTCAAAGGCACCCAGCGGACCGTTCCAGACGACGGTCCTGGCCTCACGGACGACATTCGTGAATCGAGCCGTGGTGGCCGGCCCGATGTCGAGACCCATCCAGCCCCGGGGGACATCGACGTCGGCGACGCAGACCGGGCTTTCGTGCGAAAGCTCGCGCCCACAGATGTGATCGACGGGCAGCACGAGATCAGTCGCACTTGAGTCGACCATCTGAATGATCTCGCGAGCGAGTTCCAGCTTGTTCTCCTCGACGAGGCTTGATCCCACTTCATGGCCCATCACTTTCATGAGCGTGTAGGCCATGGCACCACCCACAAGAAGAGTGTCGACCTTGCCGATGAGATTCTTCAACGCACCAATCTTGTCCGAGACCTTCGCGCCACCCAGAATCGCCACGAAAGGCCGTTGAGGCGCATCGAGTGCCTCCCCCATGTATCGGATCTCATCAGCGACGAGCAGCCCCACCACACGAGGACGATCGGACATGGCCGCGGGAAGCGCGTGAACTGAAGCATGCTTTCGATGACAGCAACCGAAGGCATCGTTGCAGTAGACGTCCGCGAGGGATGAAAGCGCCTGTGCGAATTCGTGGGAATCAGATGTCTCACCTTCGTTGAACCGAAGATTCTCAAGCAGGATGACCTCGCCATCAGCGAGAGAAGAGACGGCACCAGCGGCATCATCATCGAGACAATCCATCGAGGGGAAGCCGACACCGTTCGGGGCATCCGGTCCCAGAAGGCCCGCCAGGTGGGCTGCGAGCGGGGCGAGCGAGAGTTTTTCCTCGAAGCCAGTGCCGGACGGGCGTCCGAGATGTGACAGCAGCACGAGCCGTCCTCCGCGCGAGATGACCGATCTGATCGAGGGCAGTGCATGCCGGATTCTGAAATCATCTTCGATGCGACCGTCGGGGCCCATAGGAACATTGAAATCCACACGCATGAGCACGCGTTTGCCTGATACATCCACTTCTTCAATGGTCTTGAACGTCATCGTTGTCCTTGCTGCTGCCGGTTTCGTCCCGGGCGAATCCCATGATCATGATGAGAACCGGTTGCGCTTGATGATACCCTGCTCGAAGACGGGAAGCCTCTCGTGCATGGAGAAGATCGTGTGTGACACCCCCCCCATCATCGTCCTCATCGGACCGACCGCCTCGGGCAAGACCCGCCTGGCGATAGAGCTGGCGGAAGCCCTGCCCGGAGGCGGTGAGTGTATCGGTGCGGACTCGATGCAGATCTACAGGGGGATGGACATCGGTACCGCGAGCCCGACCGCGGAAGAGCGCGCACGAGCTCCGCACCATCTCTTCGATGTCGTGGACCCTTCGGAGGAGGGCTTCACCGTCCATGACTGGCTGGAACATGCCGAGGAGGCGATCACGACGATTCATGCGCGTGACGCGACACCGATCGTCGTGGGTGGCACGAACCTCTACATTCGCGCTCTCCTCGAAGGGGTGTTTCGTGAAGCGCCCACACCACCCGAGCTTCGGAAATCACTTGAATCGCGGACGACGGATGAACTTCGCAGCGAACTCGAAAAGCGTGATCCCGTCTCGGCGGATCGAATTCACAGAAATGATCGAAGGCGCACCATCCGAGCCATCGAGGTCCACGAAACGACCGGTCGCAAACTCTCCGAGCATCAGACTCAGTGGTCGACTGCGGTGATCACGCCGCGGCGGCCGGCCTTGCTGGTGTGCCTCGACTGGCCGACCGAAGCCTTGAACCGCCGGATCAATGCACGAGTGAAACAGATGGCCGAACTTGGACTCAAGCAGGAAGTCGAAGCCCTGCTGGCCAGTCAGCCGCTCGGCCGACAAGCACGTGAGGCCGTGGGCTATCGAGAGTTCCAACAGGTGCTGGAGGGCTCGATTTCGGAAGCGGATGCCATCGAATCCATGAAGATTCGAACCAGGCGCTACGGGAAGCAGCAGAGGACCTGGATTCGTCGGTTCCATGCGGTCGAAGGGGCCGTCAGACTTGATTACGGGATTCCGGAGATGCCACAACATGCAGCAGCGATCGTGTTGGGCCATTTGCAGGATTGAAGCAAATCTTTTGATAATTCCGTAAGTTCATATTAAGAATGGCCTTACGTGGGCATCGTTTCCATTCTGCCTGCCAAGCTCTCGAGAATGGACTTGACGCCCCCCCCATTCGCTTCTCATAGTCCCCGCCTGAAATGACCGAAGAGGCATGTAGACGCTCTCTCTATATAAGACTGACGAACCAGGGCATCCGGCAGGCACATGGCGAAGAAGAAAAAAACGACAACCAAGAAAAAGAAGTCGGCCTCGACCGCCAAGAAGAAGACCACCACGACGGTGAAGAAGAAGTCGACCCGAAAGAAAGCCGCTGGCGGACGCACACGAAGCGAAAATGCGACGGGTAAGCAGCTTGTGATCGTGGAAAGCCCGGCCAAGGCGAAGACCATCAACAAGTACCTTGGCCCTGAGTATGTCGTGAGGGCGTCCGTGGGCCATGTCCGCGATCTGCCACCACGAGCTCCCAAGGGCGTGAAGATGCCCGTTCCGGGTGTCGATCTCGACAATAATTTCGAGCCTAGTTACGAAATTCTCACCGACAAGAAGAAGACCGTCACCGAGCTGAAGAAACTCGCCAAGCAGGCGGACACCATCTGGTTCGCGACCGACCTCGACCGTGAGGGAGAGGCCATCGCCTGGCATCTGGCGCAGATCGTGGGCGTCAAACCCGCCGATGCGAAACGCGTCATCTTCAACGCGATCACCCGCAAGGAGATCCAACGCGCCTTCGAAACACCGCATGTGATCGATGAATACAAGGTCAATGCCCAGCAGGCACGACGAATTCTCGATCGCATCGTCGGCTATCAGGCCTCACCACTGCTCTGGAAGAAGGTCGCCCGCGGACTGTCCGCAGGTCGCGTCCAGTCGGTCGCGGTTCGAATCGTGGTGGAACGAGAACGCGAAATCGACATATTCGTCCCCGATGAATCCTGGTCGGTCGAAGCACTGCTCGCACTGGACCCCAAGAAGGCGGGCACGCTCGCCGGCTCATGGGGTGAGTTCATCAGCACGACCGACGCGAAGGGCAAGGGCCCGACCATCAAGCTGCAGAACGCCTGGCTCGCAGAACATGGCGGCCTGAAGACGGAACTCATCGAACTTGGTGGCACTCGCTTCAATCTGGGGTGCTCCGCCGAATCTCCAGTGGATCTCAGTGCCGAGATCACGGAAGTCGCCGAGGCGGTCGGCATGAAGAAGATCTCGGTGAACACCACCGAAAAGGAACGAGGCAAGGGCCCTGCTCGCTACCAACGCACGCTGCAGGGTGAGCTCGACCCGAAGACGCGTTACGCCGTGAAGTCAACGGAAACCAAGCGCACCACTTCGAGAGCCTACGCACCTTTCATCACCTCGACGCTGCAGCAGAACGCCGCAAACAGACTCGGCTTCGCCACCGACAGGACCATGCGACTCGCACAGGGGCTGTATGAAGGCATCGAGATCAAGGGAGAAGGCCAGGTAGGCTTGATCACCTACATGCGTACCGACTCCACGACGCTGTCCGGTGAGGCGATCAACAACGCCCGCAACTACATCGAGAAGACGTTCGGAACGGACTACCTTCCGGAAAAGCCGAACTTCTTCGGGTCATCGAACAAGGCCGCGCAGGAAGCACACGAAGCGATCCGACCGACCGAGGCCCATCGGACGCCGGACTCGGTTCGAAGCGCGCTCAAGGAAGACCAGTACAAGCTCTACAAGCTCATCTGGGAACGCTATGTGTCCTGCCAGATGACACCCGCGAAGTTCGATGCCACCACGGTTCTTTTCGAGCGAAGCGACGAACCCACCGGCGCAATCCTCAAGACCAACGGCCGCGTGCTGGTCTTCGACGGTTTCATGCGCGTCGCGGGCGTCCCCACGGCCAGCGACGAACAGACTCTCCCCTCTTTCGAGGATGGGCAGGAGACTGCACCGTTCTCGATCACCCCGAAGCAGAAATTCACCAGCCCACCCCCTCGATACAACGAAGGCTCGCTGGTCAAGAAGCTCGAAGAGGAAGGCATCGGCCGCCCCTCGACCTATGCTTCGATCATCCGAGTCATTCAGGACCGCGGCTACGTGGAACAGGTCGACCGCCGCTTCCATGCGACTGCGATGGGAGAAGTCGTCACCGACATGCTGGTCGAAGCATTCCCCGTTCTGATGCAGGTCTCCTACACCAAGGATCTCGAGGAACGACTCGACCTGATCGAGTCCGATCATCGGGACTGGCGCGAGATGCTCGGTGACTTCTACGGCCGGTTCTCCACTTCGCTCGAGCACGCTCACGAAAACCTGATGCATGCCCGGGCGGTCACCCGACCCGCACCGTACGCCTGCCCGGAATGCGGCGCGACCACGAGCTACAGGTTCGGAAAGAACGGACGCTTCCTCTCCTGCAGCACCTACCCGGAATGTGATTACGCGGCCCCCGTGGATCGAGAAGGTCAACCACTTCTGCCCGAGCAGGTGGACATCAAATGCCCCGAGGATCAGGCCCAGATGATCAAGCGCACCGGTCGCTTCGGCCCGTTCATCGCAAGCCCGAACTATCCCGAGACCCAGTTCGTCCTGAACATCGACAAGAAGGGCGGCCTGAAGCTTCCCTCTCCCCCGCCCTATGAGACCGAACTCACCTGCCCCAAGTGCGAGGAACGTCCGATGTATCTGCGCGAAGGCGCGCGTGGGCCCTGGCTCGGCTGCAGCGGTTTCCCAAAGTGCAGAGGTCGGATGGGCTGGACGAAACTCGAAGAGGACGAACGCAAGACGCTCGAACTCGCCCTCAAGAACCACCTGAAGAAGCACCCGATGCCAGTCATCACCAGAATGGACGACACCCCGATCGAGGCGGGCACGCCTGTGGGCGACCTGCTCGTGCCCGGTGGTGTCGCGGTGCTCGCATTGCACCCTGATGCCGGCAAGGAGGGGGATGTCAGCTCTGCAGCGAGCTGACGAACTCCTGAGGCACCTGAGTCATTCCTCCAGAGGCTTCACCCTGTTGGGATAGGCCACCAACATGACGACGAGGCATCCCAATGCCATCCACATAGGGAATGAGAACAAGCGGACATAGTCCATCTCGCCGTCGACCTGAGCCCAATTTCCAATGACGCCCGTGGCGAAATAACTGCCCACGATGATGCCGATTCCGACGATCACCAGATTGAAGAGGTTCTGAGCGGTGGCCCGCACATCCTTCGTGGTGTGCTCGTCGACCACCATGAAGGCGACGAAGATGAAGCAACCGAAACAGAGGCCGTGCAATGCGACACCGAAGAGGACAGGCACCAGCTCCGGCTGATAGGCGAAGATCGCCATTCGAAGCCCATAGGCAAGCAGACCGATGCAAAGAAGCGTCTTGCGGTTGAATATCTTGGTGAGAAACGGCATCAGCCCCAGGACAAGGATCTCACTCATCTGTCCAAGTGTCATCAAACCGCCGCCACCGACGCCCAGCACCTGGTTCACGGTGTTGGCGAAAGCGTTCGCCCCTTCGCTGTTCGCCGCATTCTGAATCCCGGAAACGAATTCCGCGGTGTACACGAAGTAGAACTGATGGATCATGCTGACGGGAACCGCGATCAGGAACAGTGTCAGGAGAGGTTGGAAGCGGATCTCCCCGAGTGCTTCCGCCCATGCGAATCTCCTCTTGGCACCGGTCGTGGGCGGGGTGTGCGGGAGTGAGAGGCAGTAGAAGGCCATGATCAGACCGATGACGGCACTCATCTTGAACGCCATCGCCCGACCTGCATCCTGTGCCGCCGCGATCTCGTCCGGGGTCACATCAGAACCGACCGGAGTCGCGAAGCGAAGCAGGTACTGCCCGACCAGGATGCCTGCAGCGATCCAGCCAAGCGTGCCCCACAATCGCACCGGACCGAAGTCGCGGTCACGGTCGCGAATGTGCTCGAGAGTGATCGAGTTGGTCAATGCGATCGTCGGTGCGTAGACGAAACCGTAGATGAGGGAGATCAACAGAAAGACCTCGAACTTCGCGACGTCCGCGAGCAGCCAGACGAGTATGGCACCCACGAGATGACTGCAGAAGAGAAGGCGTTCGGTCGCGACCTTGCGGTCAGCAAGCTGCCCGACGACGAAAGGCCCGAAGATCGCCCCCACCGCACCGGCCGAGAGGCAGTATCCGGTCTCTTCGAGACTGAAGTCTCGATAGCCCATCAGAAACGGATAGAGGATGGGAAGCCAGGCACCCCAGATCGCATATTGCAGAAACATCATGAATGAAAGACGTGTCTTGGCGTAGGGAACGTGCGTCATCGTGGTCATGTCTGGGTGCCTCCTCGAGTGATCCTGGCAGACGGCCTTTCAGATCCTAACCCAACGAAACCCTTCCCGTGAGACGGGAACCGTCTACAATGGCGACATGCAGGAAAGAAGGAAATGTCGCAAGGTCGCCATCGGAGACGACCGAGTCGGGCGCATCGCCATCGGGGGAGACGCTCCGGTCACGGTCCAGTCGATGTGTTCGGTGTTCACCCATGACATCGATGCGTGTGTCGCCGAGATCAACAAGCTCACCGACGCTGGGGCGGACATCGTGCGGGTCGCGGTGCCGGAACGCAAGGACACCGAAGCACTTGCGGAGATCATCGACCAGACGACGGTCCCTATCGTGGCCGACGTCCACTTCCACTACAAGCGCGCGCTCGAGTCCGTCGAGGCGGGCGTCCACAAGATCAGGTTGAACCCGGGCAACATCAGCGATCGCGACCAGGTCAACGACGTGATCGACGCCTGCAAGAATGCCGGTATCCCGATCCGTATCGGAGTGAACGAAGGCTCGATCATCGAGCGCAAGGACAAGCAGAAGCGCATGGAGGAGCTCGGAGCGTACTTCGAGGGTCATCGCTCCGGACATCTGCTCGCGATCATGATCGCGAAGCTCGAAGAATATCTGGACATCTTCCATGCCCGAGATTTCCACGACGTCGTCATCAGTGCCAAGTCGATGGACGCCACGCTGGTGATCGATGCCTACACGGAGATCGCGAAGCGCTTCGAATACCCGCTTCATCTCGGCGTCACCCACGCCGGGACCCGGGAAACGGGTTCGATCCGATCGATCGCCGCGCTCGGCACGCTGCTCGCCAACGGCATCGGCGACACGATCCGAATCTCCTATGCGAGTGACCCGGTCTACGAAGTCGAGGATGGCGTCGAACTGCTGTGCGCTCTGAACAAACGGGAGCGAACGGGCATCGAACTCATCGCCTGCCCCACCTGCGGAAGAATCCAGGTCGACCTCTTCACCCTCGTCGAGGAGGTCAAGAAGACTCTGGACCGTGAGATCACGATGCCGATGAAGGTCGCCGTGATGGGGTGCGTGGTGAATGGCCCCGGAGAGGCGGAAGGTGCCGATGTCGCGGTCTTCGCAGGGAACAAGCGAGGCATCATCTACGTCCAGGGCGAACGCGTGGCCAACGTCAAGGAGGAGGAGATTCTCGAGAGCCTGCTTGCCGAGTGCAAGCGTTTCGAGGAGAAGGTGAACCGAGGCGAGGCCGCACTGGGCCAGAAGAACGTCGAAATCGTCCCCCCTGCTCCGATCGGCGAACTCGGCTCCGGAGCGGCCAAGATCGCATCGGGGGACGTCGAGCAGATCACGATCGGTGAGAGCTGACCGAATCCTTCGCTTGCGGGAGGGGTGGTTTTACCGAATCCGTGGCCCACGAGCATCAGGATGATGCGAAGTTCCGTATAGAATGACACATCCATTCACCCAAAGTCCCCAGGAGAGCGCGAAGATGCCCGACCAACACCAGAGTGATCGATCGAGAACTGGCTTCACGATCGTCGAACTGCTCGCTGTGATCGGTGCCATCGCCCTGCTGCTGGGCGTGTTGCTGGTGGGACTGCAGAGCGCGACCCGCGCCGCGAACAACACCAGAGCGATGAGCAATCTCCGTCAGGTCTTCATCGGCTGGAGCACCTACTCCAACACGTATGACGACAGACTGCTCCCGGGCTATCTGTCCGAGGACGTTCAGGACTACTGGCGTGTCCGATACAACAGCCCGGCAGGCTCGAAACTCGATGCCTCGCTGGCCACCACCTATCCCTGGCGCCTGCTTCCCTTTCTCGACAATCAGATCGAACCACTCTACGGCTACCTCGAGGAATCCAGAGCCCTCGAGAACGCGTACGCCAACGAGAACGACCCTGGCCATCAAGCCGCACTTGCCGAGATCAGCTCCGTCCCGGAATTCGGGTACAACGCCTACTACCTCGGCGGCTGGTGGGAGATGAACAACGGCTCCGCACACCTGATCTTCGGCGATACACCCGCCGAGATCCGGGTCGGCAACGATGTCCGGACCGTCAAGGGCCGTCTGGTCGCTCTCACCAACGGGAGCATTCGACAACCCGAACGACAGATCGCCTTTTCCTGCTCGACCCTGCGCCAGCCCGGTGTCTACATTCAGGAGGAGAACATCCCCGTGGGTGCGCCCTGGGTCGTCCCCTCACGTCTCTGCGAGACGACGATCTGGGAGGAGTACAGTGGCCGCCGCGTCGACATGATGACCATCGCCCAGTCCGCCGGCGAAGGCATGGAGGTCTTCGTCGAGGAAGCCGTTCCTTTGAGACGATATGGCATCACGATCCCATCACTCACCTGTGACGGTGCCACGTCACAGATCGGCCTGGCAGACATGCTGAACATGGATCGCTGGACCTCGGTGGCCATGGAAGCCGTCGGCTCGCCCCGAGATTTCACGCATGAGTGCGACCCCGTCGCGAACAACGGCAACTGATCAGGAGTCGTGCGAGACGCTCATGATGGTGACATCGTCCTGCCATGACCGACCGCCGGCGAACTCTTCCAACGCAGCGTAGAGACGTTTGACGTCCTCCTGTTCGTTGGGCGAACCTTCGAGCGCCTTGAAGACTCGTTCGAACTCGAACATGTTGCCTTCTGGTCCCTGCTGTTCCGCCAGTCCGTCACTGAAGATGACCATGCGATCACCAGGCGCGAAGTCGACCACTTCACTGGCATAGGGATAGTCCGCGACGACCCCGATTGGAGGACCGCCCTCTTCGATCCTGACTTGATGGATGGATCCATCCCGTTTGATGATGACACAGTACCCATGGCCCGAATCGACGCAATGGGCCTTCTCATTCTCGAGGTCGAAGATCACGGTCCACAGAGTGATGAATTCGGCGGCATCGGTGACACGCATGATCGCATTGTTGGACCGACGGATCATTTCCGACAGATCGGTGTCCCGCTCGGACTCGGCGACCAGTCGTGCTTCGAGAGCGGCCATCAAAAGGCCGGCGGCGGCGCCTTTGCCGGCGACGTCACCGAGGAAGACCATTGGCCTGCCAAGCGAATCCGCACAGGCACAGACCAGATCACCGGCGACGATGGTGCCCGGAACGACATCAAGCTGCCACCTGATGCCCGCCATCGAACCGTTTTCCGGGGGCGCCATTCTCTTTTGAACCATCTGAGCCGCTTCAAGCTCCTGAATCAATCTGACCTGGGCCGCCTGGAGATCAAGTCGTTGGATGTTCGCATAGGCAAGACCGCACAAGCGACCGATCGCGGAACAGAAGGCCGCGGCGTCCGAACTGTCCGATCCACTGACGGCACTGGCATCGAGATACAGATAGGCCTGGATCGCCTCCCCGACCTTCACGGGTACGCACAATGCCTCCTGCACGCCGGCGCCGATGATCGAAACGGCCGCCTGGATGTCGGGTTCGTCCATCAATCGGACGACGCTGCCGCGCGATGCGGCACTCAGCAGGGTCCGGCTGATGGGATCACCCTCGGAGCCGTCGGTGGTGCCCAGTCGAGTCCGTCCACCGAGAATCGAGATCTCCTCGAAGCCTCCCGAGACAGGCTCCAGAAGAAAGGCACGACCGAATTCCGTACCTGCCAGAAGTGACCCGATCACGGCATCCGCCATCGTGGAGATGTCTTCGGTCTGGTGGATCGAAGCAGCGGAATCCATGAGCAGACCAAGGCGCTGAGAAGCGAGAATCTCGAGTTCCGAGTCTGGCACGGTAGAGAGAGAATCAGACTGAAGCGTCGCGCTGTCATCGTTCGAGAAGATGGTGGAACGTTCCTCCAACTCACCTTTCACCCGAATGAGGTAGGGACGAATCACGACACGATCCCCTTGGTGCAGACCCACCGGTCGATTGGGCTCGAGTGCGACTCCACCGATTTCCGTTCCGTGCCGGGAGCCGAGATCCTCGATGAACCAGGCACCGTCATGTCGAAAGATTCTGGCATGCCGCCGTGAAACCGATGGAGATACCAGCTGAATCTCGGCTTCGACAGCACGACCGATCAGATAATCATCCCCGTCGAGGACCAGCCTGTCGTCGAAACTGTTTCCGGAGATGACGAGCTCATACGTCGATGCCGAATGACGACTGTCTCCGGCTTCGTTCTTGGATTCGTTCATGAGCAGTCTTTCCCTTGCTCGCGCGAGCCGAAGCGGATCCGGACCGGGCGTGGATAAAGGTGCGGACGCGCATCATCACGCATCCGAATCGTTCTTTCGAACGAACTGACCGCGAGCCGCGGCCGCCATGGCTTCAAATCGCCCGAGAGCTCTTTCGACCTGCCCACGACAATAGGTGTACGGAACAAGTGCGAGCAAGGCCACCACGAGTCCGAGAGCGGTGGTGATCAAGGCTTCCGCGATGCCTCCGGAGATGTCACGCGGATCCGTGATGGTCTCCTGCGCTCCCAGGAGCTCGAAGCTGCGGATGATCCCCAGGACGGTACCGAGGATTCCGAGCATCGGAGCCGCGGTGATGAAGGTTGAAAGGACGAGCATGTAGCGCTCGATGCGTGGGCGTGCCTGCTCGACCACCTCGATGGTGATGCTTTCGGAGTCACCGCCGTCGGCCAGGCGATCGGCCAGTTCACCGAATGGCGAAGTGTCATCCTCGGAGATGCTTCTGACCTCGGCGACGTCACCGCGGCGGAGGGCGTTCATCAACCCTTCGAAGCGACCGTTGATCGACGCATTGGCGCGCCACCAGAACACCACCCGCTCGAAGGCGAGGGCGATCGAGACGATGCT
>MDTG01107824.1_pt1 | contig 12484 bp, 19 predicted proteins | sample 811421 | NCBI WGS metagenome assembly MDTG01 (sample SAMN05326645, study PRJNA326480) | marine metagenome | isolation source: seawater | place: Pacific Ocean: South East | collected 2011 | reverse complement strand
TAGTTCCTACTGTTGTGCCTGTGGTATCGTTAATAGTGCCCGCTTTAATTGGACCTGAAAATGTTGTTTTACCCATGTTAATCTCCTTGTCGTTGGGTTGTCTAACCGAAGTTAGTCAAGTGATTCGTTTTTATTATTAAATTTAAGATACTCTAAAAAAAAGGAGGATGCAAGACATCCTCCTTTAAATGTTTTATACGCTTAAAACCTATGAAGAACCAGGGCTTCCGTATATGCCTAGAGGGTCTGATACGCCAAAGCTGTATCTTTCTCTAGCACGATATCTCACATTACCTGTGTCGAAATCGCCATCCATACCTGTTTCTAATGGTGTTCTAACGAAATGTTTCAAGCCATTAGGTATATCAGTTAGTAAGAACCAAGCGTTTGTATCAGTTAAATAGTGATTAACTGAGTAACCCTGTGGAACTACTCCTAATGATTTAATAGCATTGATATCATTATCAGCAGTATTTGGTCTTAAATCGGTTGCTAGTATCCTTTGAGCAACGAACATTAGATTAGATGGTACAATAAGTTTTCTTGCACGACCTGCAACTAATAGTCCTCTTTCATCGGTATAACCAGAAATATCGATTATTGCAGCTTCTAATGATGTTTCATTAAGGTCTGCTGCTGTTACAGGGCGGTTACTGTTTTTGCCACCACTTACTAGTGGGTGACCATCACCTCCTGCAACACCATCACCAACGGCAGTAAATAAATTTACGCCATCTCCTGATTGAAATGCGTTAGTAAATCCATTGTTTAGAAGAAACGCAGCTTTTACTTGTTTAGTATAAGCCATTGCTCTAGCTAATGCTTTTGTGTATCTGCTTGATAGACTATCGTATAGATTGTCTTCCATAGCTTCCTCAGTAATTGCAAAACCGAGAGCAATTGTTTCATGGTTATATCTAGCTGTAAAAGATTCTTGAGCAGAATCATAAGTCATTGCTGCTCCTTCATTTTTTACTGGTGCTTGACCAAAACCAGAAAGTTTTACTTCTTCTTCAAATGAACGATCAGAATTTTCAGTTTCATAAATTTCTGCGTGTTCTGAATCGTATCCTTCATACTCTAAACCAAACAAAGCATTTAAGCCTGGTAAGAGTTCTTTAAGCATCTGGGCTCTTGAAATTGCCATATCTTATTCCTCCTATGTACCAGTTGCGTTGTCATATAAATGCATTCCAGCGTTGAATTTCACAATAAGATCAGTAAATGCATCTCCTGCTGTGCTTTCTCCGCTTTCAACGAATCCAAGTATACGAAGTGGTAGAGTGTTAGTTGTAGCGACTGTACTTGCATCTAATGCATTCTTGCTTCTTCCAATATCTGCACTACCTGCTGTTTGTACAACCCCTGCGTTTTTACCAAATGCGTCTTTTGTTACAACGCCATCTGCTTGCATTCTAAATTCTACATTAGGATCGTCTAAAACAATCGCTTCAATGTCAGAAGCAGCAATTGGTTGGTTGTAAGATTGAGCAAAGGTAAGTTGATTGGTGTTAGGGTCAGTATATCTAACTCCTAAAAAGATACCAATAGGTGTTAATGTTGCAGTTCCAGTATCTTTAACGATAGTTGTTGTGCTTCCATTATCATTCAGTTTAACGAAATCACCATAGAAAATACTTGTAGCATATCCTGATGCAATCGGAATATGTCTTGTTTTTCCACTAAATGATCCACTAGCTGAAGTAGTTCCTACTGGCTCTGCACCCATAGGTGTAGCTGTTGTAGCCATAACTTACTCCTTAGTTATTAATGTTTACCAAATGTAACCCTTGATTGCCTTTGCGGTTCTAGCATTGGCATTCTAGGATCATTTTCTTTTAAATAATTGTTATCTATAGAATCTACCTGTTGTTGAGCTAATTTATTATAATAGTCTCTTCTGGCTTCCACCATTTCAACAGGAGCTTTACATAGTAATAAACCACCGATTTCAACACATCCATCATCTGCCCATCTTGAGTTTTGATCAACTAAGATTTTGAGTTCAGGGTGATCTTCAGCTTTACACGCCTCCCATCCTTCCCTAAATCTATATGATACATTAGGGTTATCAGATTGACCTACAAGTGAAGTCCTAATCCATCTAAATACATAACCATCTTGTGGTTTTGGATCAGGTAGTACTGAGGGTGGTTGCCACGCTTGAGTTCGCTGCGTGTCAGCTCTTTGGTTATCATCACGAGCTTGTCGTGGTGTGCGGCTTACGCCTTCATTATCGGCAGTTTCAAGCACTTCTGCTTCTATTTGATCTTGTTGTTGGTTATTTTTTCCAACTACTTGATCTTCTTTTTGGGTATCTTTAATGTTTTTGTTCATTTTCTATCCTTTATAAGTTCTGCCGCATATTGTTCAGGCGTTATTCCAAGTTTCCTTGCGAGAGAAACTTGAGTAGCAGTTAGTTTGACCTTTTTAGGTCTTGCTCCATTATTTCTAGTCGCAGGAGCTACTACATCTTCTGTAGATATTGGCGACTTGCGTTCCTCAGAAGTTTCTGCTACTTCACTTTCTTGAGGTACGATATCAAATGAATTAGGAAATACTTCCCTCATTCTTTTGTCAATCCGATCATAATACTCATCAGATGTCGGGTCAACATTTTCTTTTACTAGTTTTGCGTGAACACCATATGCGAAATTTGTCATTTCTTCATCAGCACCAAACCAATTGTTTTTTTCTTGCCAAGCCATAGCTTTTTCATCAGGTTTTGGAACTGTTTGTTGTTGTGCAACTTGTGCACTTCGTGGTTGATTTTGTTGATCAGCAAGTTCTTGTTGATAAACTTGATTAGCAACTTGTTGTGGTAATGTTTCAGCTTGTTGTGCTGCAAGTGTAGCATCAGTAAGTATTTGTTGTGCTTTAGCTATTTCTTCAGCATCACCAGCTTCATATGCTTGTTTATATTTTGTTGTTGCTGCTTGTTTAGCAAACTCAGCTTTATCTTTAGCTTGTTTAATAAGTTCTTCTTGACCACTACCAACAAGACGAGCAAGTCGTTGATTTTCATTAACAACTCTTTTAGTATAATCTACGGCTTCATCTCTGAGACGCATAGCTTTTTCTTTTTCTCTTCTTTCTTCGTGATAATCATATTTTAATTTTTGTATTCTTTTGTTAGCATTTTCAGATAAATCTTCAATTTCTTGAGAATTTTCATTTTTGCTTTCTTTTTTCGGTGGTCTTCTATCCTCTTCAGGTCTATCATCAACCACTTCTATTTCAATATTTGAGTCTTTGTCTGTGCCTACTGTAGATTTGACTCCTAAAAATTTTTCTTCAGATGTTTGAGTTTCAGGAAGCGGTTGTGCTTCTTGATTCTCTTCGGCTAATTGTGTTTCAGTCATACTCTTTCAATACCTCTTGGGTCTTCGACAACTGCTTCTACATTGTCATCGTTAATAATTCTGAATTCTTTGCCGTGTATTTTAAGTCTTGTACCTGTAAAAGCACGGAAAACAATCCAATCACCTTCTTTACACCATGCTCCTGATGGGAATTTCTTCTTATCATCATAGCAATCTTTACCCATTTTTAACACAAAACCTACTACAGTTGCAATTTCTTCCGTATGTATTTCAGTTTCTGTCTTATAAATGCCTCCTGAAGTTTTATCTTCAGGTAATGGTAAAGCAATTAAAATCCTGTATCCTTTCGGTTCAGGAAGTTGAGAAGCTATTTCTTTTTCTTCTTTTTTTTCTTTTATTTTTCGTTTATCAGTTACTTTTGTAAACTTACTTTTTTTTGGCACTTCTGATGGTAATCCCATTTAATCCTCCAAATAACGATTTTCCATAGTACTAATCTCTCGAATAGCAATATTCAAACCTTCTATAATTCCAGTTATTTTTTTATAATCGTAATAGTCTCTTGCACTTCCATGCATAAGTCTTTCACTTAAAGTATGAATTTCTTTTTGAAGTGTATCTCTTAAAACACTAAAACTTGTATCTGCCATGTCTCCCTCAAAATACTTTATTCAGATTTTTTGTTTTTTGTTGTAATTTGTATATCAATTTCTTGTGTGTCAGGAATATTAGCTGTTAAGTTAATATGAGAACTAGCACACCCTGTTAAAAATAATATACCTAATATAATGCTTAAATTTTTCATTTCTACCCTTTTAAAGTAATTTTTAAAAAAATCAACCTTCTTTATATAAATTGTTAAAAGTTACATTAGGATCAGTATAACTTTCATGCTCTTCACTACTATGTATTTCTTGACTTGGCATAAAATCAGGAGCACCATTTCCTGTTAACCATAACGCTGGATTTGTTACTCTAACTCTATTATTTGGTAAAGCAATTAAATTACCTTTCCATTTGCCTTCAGTTAAATACAATAAATGACTTTGTTTATGTTGATCTGGACTATCTGCTATACAATGTTCTGTATAATCAACAGTAAAAATATATTTAGCTAAATAAAATTTACCATCTATTTTAGCGTACCAAGGTGATGATGATGCTCTATCTATTGATACAACTGAATGATGATGAGACATACAATCCCAAGGTTGACACAAATGATTTTCCATTCTTTCGGGCCATTCCTCTACAGGAATATCTGCCATCATTCCTTGTATAGGCATACGAGCCCACATAGCACCACCATGAACATTATGTTCATCGTTTTCTTCTTCACAACCTGTAAAAATAACTTGAAATGATAATGATCTATCTGGAATACAATTTACAGCTACAGCTAAACCATGAATAAATTCTCCATGATATCTTTCGTGATTAGCCGTAAATTCTTTTCTCACCCATACTTTAAAATATGGAATGTTAGATATTAAATATGACATAAAACCTCCCTAAATGAATTTATCGTTTACCGCCTCTTTTTTTCAGCTTAACGCTTTTACCTTTTTTTAAACGAGTTTTTCCGCCTCTTGAGTATGCTTTTTTGGTTTTACCACCACCTCTCATCATGCGAGTTTTACCTTTTGATGTTTTACCACCACCTCTCATCATGCGGGGTTTACCTTTTGATTTTTTCATAATATTTTCTCCTTAAAATTATAATTTACTACTTGTTTTTTGATTATGCAATTCTTTTTGTATTTCTATTGCAAGTTTTACACCTTCAATAAAATCTTGTGAATCAGCATCACCATCTTTAATTGATGCTTCAAGCAATGCTTCTCCTATTCTTACGCCAAGCTCTGCACCTTCTATTTTTTGATCTGATTGAAGTTTCATTACTTGTTTTAATACATCGGATTTAATTTTTTGTTGGTTAATAGATGCTTTAGCTCTATCTGCTTCAGCTTTTCTCATTAACTCGCCTTCTTGTATATCAAGCTCTCTATTTCTTTGTTGTATAATTGGGTCTTGCATTTGTTCCATAACTTTTTGTTGTTGCATTTCAGATTGTTTACGCAATGATAATTTTTCAGCAGCTTTTGCAACAAGGTCTGATAATCTTTTTTCAACATCAGGTGGTAATTGTTCTCCAATAGGAGGTAAGGGTGTACCCAATTCTTTTTCAATATCTTTTCTATATAAGAATGCTAAGTGTTCTCTAATATGTGCTTCTATTGCCATATAAATAGAATCTGCTGATGGACTTTTTTCAACCATTTGAGCAAATTCAGGGTCTTGAATTCCTGCCATATGAACAGCAATATGAGCTTCGTGGTCTTGATATTCAAATGCTTTACAAGGTATACCATTTAAGAAATTCATATTTTCTGTTACAGGATCAGTAGGTTTAATATCATCTTTATGAGGTATAACTTTATCTACATTTTCAATTCCTAAAACTTCTAACATTTGTCGATGTAACTCAGGCATATCATACATTTCAGGTGCTTGTGTAGCTAATTGTAGAGCTGCTTGATACTGCATAATTCTTTGCGACATAGTTGCTGCATTTGGATTACTTACAGGTATTACATCAACTCTTTTATCAAAGTCCTCTGATTTAATAAAAGTATTTGGGTCTTCTGCATATGGATATTCAGGTGAAGTAAATTTTCTTATTATTTCTGTTAAGATGCTAAATTCTTTATGCATTGAAGCATGAAGTCTTGATTGTATAGCACTCATAACTTTCATTTGTCTTTCCATTAAAGCAAGTGTAGTTCCAACAGGTGCATCATTATTCATGTCAGCAATTTTTAAATCACCTAAACTTGCAAATCTTCTGCCCTCATCAACTATTGTTGTAAGCAATGAGTAAAGAACTTGACTTGGTTCTTTGTAAGGTAAGAAAGAAATATTTTCTGCAATTGTTCCACCTGGCACATCTACATCTCTAAATTCACCTGGCATAATTGGAGTGTCATCACCTTTAATTCTTAATCCTCTTGTTTTTAAACCACCTGGCAAATTTGATAATGTACCTGCATCTATAAGCTGTCTTAACAAAGATGTAGCAGATTTACTTAATCCACCAATCATATGTATTAAACCAAAACCATAAAAACCAATGCCAGGTAAATATTGATAATGAACAAAATGTTGCCTTCTTCTTTTTAAAGAATCATTTTCTTCGTAATTTCTTCTAATAGATAATATTTTTGTACTTGATCGGTCAAAAGTAACAATATAAGGCAAAGCTATTCCTGTAGGTTTACCATTTGCCATATCTTCAAAACCTTCTAAATCAAGGTCTACTTGCATTTCAAGAATAGTATGCCTTCCATCATTATCGTAAGATGTAGAGCTTTCTCCTGTAAGTTCATTATATTTATCAGTTATTTCATCAATATCAGGTTCAGGGCTAGGTAATTCACAATCTCTAAAAAATCCAGAATACATTAATTTTTTAATTTCATTTTCTGTTTTTTTCATTACATGAGTTGCTCTTTCACAAGTAAGGAGATCACTTGCTCCGTAACTAACAACAAAATCTTCTGCTGGTACGAATATGGAGCAAGGTCTCCCCATGTTTGAGTCATAATAAACTTTACGGAAAGCCGATCCTGCGAGGGGGAGGGAAAAGAGCAACTTTTCAGTTTCAGTTCGATACTCAACCATTTTTTCTGTTAATAAATAATTCATATAATCTTTTATACGATGTGATTGTTTTTCTTTTTCTTCATCAATCATACCAACAATTTTTGTTTTTACTGGTCCTTCAGCTGGAAATATTTCTGATATTGCCTGAGATTGAAATTTTATTACTGCTTCAGATAACATTGGATGAAAAACACCACAAGCACCGGGCCAAGGTTCTGTTCTGTCATCAACAGTTAATCCTAACTGATCTAATCCTCTAATGTAAGTATCTTCCCATTCTGATCGTGATTCTTTATCAGCAAGAAAATGCTCATATAATTCACCGCCTAATAAATCTAATTTATCATCATCTATTAATTCTGCTAAGTTTTCACCAAATCCTGATTCAAGACCAGAAGGAGAATCACCAAACTCAATAATCATTCCTTCTTCTTCAATTGGTGGTTGAACTTCTATTTCAATTTCAGCTGCTACTCCATTAACAACTGCATCTGGATCATTAGGTGTTGCTGTTTTTTCAATTGCCATTAATAATACTCCGCTCTTTTTCTTTCATCATATGGCTCATCAATCTCATCGCTAAACAGACTAATAAACCCTCCCTGTCTAAATCTTGATAACGCTTGTGTACTACTGTCTACAAGGTCATCATGCTCTGCATTCGGAAAAGCCGCAAATTCTTCAACGACTTCTTCTGCCCATCTTGTTTCTGGACACCATACTACACCAGAAGCAAACAAGTCTGCAACCGCATTTACACGAGCTATCTTATCATTTCCTCTGCTTGGTGTATACTCTGTAACTGGAATTCCCATAGAACGCAATTCAAATATTAACGGCATACCCGCCGCTTTGCCTTCAACTACAAAAGCATCAGGTTGATATGTTTTATACATTTCAAGTGCTTTTGTTTTTAGTTCTGGAAACTCTAATCGTTCTTTATAAGCATCTAATAAAATTAATTGTGGTGCTAATGCTCCATCAAATTCATCTTCTCCATAAAAAACACCCCATGTTGTACAAGCAGAATAGTCTGCCCTTTCTGTTTTTAAAAAAGCTGTATCCCAAGATTGTATAATAAATTCACAATTTGGTGGTGATTCGTGTTCCCATATTCTCCACCATTCTCTTTTAATTAAAGCACCTTCTTCTGAAGTAGGGTCTTGTTGATATTGAGCAGACCATTTAGAAACAGGAAGTTCAGCTTTTAAAGCATCTAATTCTGTTTGAGACCAAAATTCGGGCCAAAGAGGATTACCTGAAGGCATTATTGCAGGTAATTCAATAACTTTCCATTCATCTGCTCCACCTCTTTTTATACTTGCATCAATAATCTGACCTGTTAAATCTCTTTGATGCCATCGTGTCATAACAATAACAATAGCTCCACCTGGCTGAAGTCTTTGTCTTGGTCCTGATGTATACCATTCATATGTTTTATTAAATACATTTACATCTGCGGAAGCACCTTCTTGTTCAGAATGAGGGTCATCAATAATAAGAAGGTCAGCACCTTTACCTGTAACAGCACCACCAACACCAATCGCAAAATATTCTCCTTTATGATTTGTGTTCCATCTACCCGCAGCTTTACTATCTGCTTGTAACTTAACTTCGCCAAAAACATTTTGATAATCTTTATCTCCTACTAAGTTTCTAACTTTACGACCAAAACCTACAGCAAGTTCTGCTGTATGAGCTGTTTGAATAACTTTTTTATCAGGATAATTTCCTAAAAACCATGCAGGTAGAAGATAACTAGCAAACTCAGATTTTGTATGTCTAGGTGGCATATTAATAATTAATCTTTTAAGTTTGCCATCAACAACATCTTTAAAAGCATCTGCCATAATTTTGTGGTGGTTTCCATTTATGAATGCGGGCCACATTTCTTTAACAAAAGATAAAAAGTTTTCTTTACAAGCAGAATTAGTTTTTGATTTTTCATATTCTTCTAATAAATTTAATAATTCTTTTTTTTGGTCTGGAGAATAATTATTTAAATTAGATAAAACATTATTTACATCAATATTTAGACTCATCTTTTTTTCTTTCTAGCTTTTTTAGTTCTAGCAAAAGACCTATTTTTACTTTTTGTTTTTACAGCTAAGTTCTTTTTTGAATTATTTTTAGGGTTTCCATCTTTGTGATGTATATCTTTATTATCACCTTTTCGGACTTTACCGCTCTTTAATGCTCTATTCCTAGCTGTATTACGAGAAGCTCTACGCTTCTTTTGTTTATCAGTACCCTGATAATTTTTATATTCTTTTTTGTAATTCCTAGCCATTATTTTTTCTTTCTTTTTCTTTTAGTCTTTTTTTTGGCTATTGTTTTTACATTAGTTGGTTTACCTCCAACACCTTGTGGTTTTGCTCTTTTTCTAGATACTGCACTTTTCTTTTGTGCTTTAGTCATTGTCTTTGCTTTTGATCTAGGAACACATTTTGGATAAGCTCTTTTACTTTTTTTAGCAGATTTTCTTCCACATGATTGATATTTACCTTTTTTCTTAGGTGCACCAATATCTACCCAATCTCCTTTTGAACCTTTTCCGAACCAAGCGGTTAATCCTCCAGTTGGTTTAGCCATTATCTATAACCACCACCACGCTTTTTATATTCTCTTACTAACCAACCATTAGCATATGCTGATGGATAAACTTTAAATTTTCTTTTAGCTTCTGCTTTAACTCTTGCATATAATGATGGATTAGTAGGTGTTGCTCCTTTTTTCTTTTTTTTAGTTTTACCGCCTTTTTTTAATCTTAAAGTAGATAATGATTTTGCTTGTTTTGCGTGTAACTTACTTGCTTTCTTTAAACCTTTAATAACTTTATTAACTTTTTTCTTATTACTTGTAGTTTTCTTTTTTATCATAATACTTCTCTTAAATATGTTTCATAACATTAAGCATTCTTTCTGTCTTTTCTAAAAGTTTTTCAGAATCCTTTTCTATTTGTATAGCATCGTTTAATAAAGCGATAGATTTTTTTTCAAAATACGAATCTACACATGATTTTAATATATTACCATGTTGTTGTTCAGAAATATATATTTTATGAAAATCATCATCTATACCTACTAATAAATAAACACCATCATGATCAGGGTTAAATGATATGGTAATTTTTTTAGGTTTCTTCATCGTGCTTCCTTCTTGACATAAAGTTATACTTTGGAAGAGTTACCTTCATTTTAGATTTTTTTCCATTTTTAAAATAAGAAGATAACTCAGATTTCCATCTAGGTATATTTGTTTTACGCAATTCTACTCTCCATTGAGAGTATTTTGTTTACCCATTTTTCTCCATCCCACCTTACTTTATCAGCAAGAGGTCTTGAATTACCTCCTGTATGAGACATCTTTTTAGTTTTAGATTTTCTTGTTTTACCTTCTATCAATTTTTTAGCCATTGTTTTCTCCCTTATTGACTTCATTTCCCCAACAATCCCAACCATTTACTTCTTCTCTAGCAAATAATTCTATTCTTGGCAAATCTCCGCACAACTCTACTATGCGTTCTCGTACACAATCAGGTTTTCTTGAATGCTCCCTTAGGGGTTCATATACAACCTGATGTACAGATTTAGACACTCTTTTTGGTTTTCCTCTTGTAGCTAGTAAACAGATTTCATTGTTTGCTCTAGTCCAATGCCCTAGACCCCAAAACAAACTATCCGCTTTTTTATTTTTCTTTATCCAACTAAAGCCACAAGTTTTATATGTAAACCCCCACTTGTTTATTGTTTCTAATCCCTGAATTAATAGGGGGTATGTCACCCATAAAAACAAAACACAGTCTTTTTCAGCAATTGTTTCTACAGGTAAATTAAAAATATCATCATCATCCATACAATCGTAATGGTTTTCTGCTGACTTTTTTTCTTTTCCTTTACCTGACCAAACCTTATAAGTCCAAGCAGGGTCTGCATAGATAATATTATACTTTTTTTCTGGAAAATTAATCATTAGACCTCCCTGTCTAATAAATTATTAACATTGTTCGTAAAAATTTGGAAGTCCTAAAACAAGGGAGGGTGCTCTAGGACTTCCTCGCATCGAATCATTAGTCTTAAAGGCATCCCCTAGCTACGATCTCCAGCGAAACTCGTTATTGACCAAAAAATCAAACAAGAGTATATTCTTTTATAGATAGTATCTATATAGATTCTATCTAATTACTTTCTATAATAGATTCTATCTACTAGATTCTATCTATTTTAGATTATACTTTAGGGAGTTGCAAAAAGGAAAGTAAAATATTGCAAGCTCCTAACAAAAAAACATTTTAAGGAGCAAAAAATGGTAGAAAAACCAAAAAGAGCAAGGAATAAAAAAGGACATTACATCAAGGATGATCCAAATACGCCTGATATTAATGAAGCATACGAACAACCTAAGAAAAAAGCTAAAAAAACAGTAAAAAAACCAAAAATTACTAAAAAAACGCCTGAACCTGTGCAACCAATTACACCATATGGGGTGTTAGGGGTATGTTTAGCACTACTTTTGATAGGTTTATACTTTTTATCTAACTAAAATGACGATTAATTTATTCGATATACTAGGAATTTCAGTATTAATTGCAGTTTACATAGTATATTGCATAAAAAAAGATAGTTAATATGAAAATTATATGATTGTTTGAGCAAAATGGTGTGGGGGTGATATGCTCACGCAGTTTGTCAAAGGAGGGTGTGGGGTTTTCGCTATCAGAAAATCCATAAGGTTTACTTAGTCGTTTTTCTGACGCATTAATAAATTATGATTTGATGGTTTGTGATAGAGCGATGAGTTTGTCCTTTAACTCTTTTTCTAATTCTTCCTGACTCTTGCTCTCAGTTATTTCTACTTTGTCTGAGAATAGACCTATCGTCTTTCCTAGTAACTCTAGTGACCTAACCCTTGTGCTGTCTGACACTTTCTCTTGCTCTGCCATATCCCACAGGCGCGAAATTATTTTCTCTCTCTCCGAGAGACTAGAAGATAATTCTTGCACCTCAATCTGTGCCTTTAGGGATTCAATCCTTGAGGTTACCATAGGGTTGGAAAGTAACTTCGATGACTCAGTCCAAACTGAAGATGGTTTCATGTTGTCGGTTGAATATGCCTGTCGATAACTTTCACTTGCCGACAGTTTGTCAAAAACTATTCCTTTACAAAACTGTTCCTGTTTCGGAGTGAGTTGTTTTTTCTTCTTCGATTCTTTCGGATGTAATTTTCCACCATCAATTATTCGTGGGTTGAATTTTTTTTCATCATCTTTTTCTTTCGACATTTTCTTCCTCTCAGTTGTTATATAAATAGACCAAACAGAATACAGTATACAAGCAGTATTACAGGGTTAACTATTCCATACAGAATAGTTAAAAATGTCCGACAATATTCTTTACTTATTCGTTAACTATTTGTTGACTGTATGTACTCAAAATGGTCTACTGAATTTGCAAGTTGATTGATGATTATCGTAGTTATATCACTTGGTCTCGACATAG
>MDTG01328446.1_pt1 | contig 12485 bp, 13 predicted proteins | sample 811421 | NCBI WGS metagenome assembly MDTG01 (sample SAMN05326645, study PRJNA326480) | marine metagenome | isolation source: seawater | place: Pacific Ocean: South East | collected 2011 | reverse complement strand
TGAAGCTGAAGATGCATAGATTATTTTAATTTTATTTTTAACACACTGCTCAATTAGTTTTTTAGAAAATAAAAAATTATTAATCATGTAGTCATTAATATCTTTACCACTTGTACTGCTATTTGCACCGAAGTGATAAACACTTTTAACTTTTGAAAAAAAATTATTATTTTCAATCTTTTTTATAAAAACTTCTCTAGAAATAAATTTTTTATATTTTAAATCTTTAGGTGGTGTTTTATTTTTTTGATCAACAATTATAATATTATAAATTTTTTTTTTATTTAATTTTCTAACTAAATTTGACCCTAAAAATCCTGAACCTCCAGTACAAATAATCATTAATCTAATTTTTTTATTTTATTAATTATTCTTGTTGTTGACTGATTTTTTTTTAGAGGTATTAATTTTAAACTTCCTCCATTTTTCAAAACATAATCTAAACCAGCTATATTCTTTTTAAAATAATCTTTACCTTTTGTTATCACATTGGGTTTAAGTAATTTATACAACTTTTCTGGAGTCTTTGAATTAAATGTTATTACATAATCTACACAATTTAATTCTGAAAGTATTTTAATTCTGTCTTTTAAATTAATAATTGGTCTATTTTTGCCTTTATTAAGCTTAACCGAAGCATCAGAATTTATTGCAACAATTAACACATCTCCATATTTTTTTGATTTTCTTAAGTATTCTATGTGACCAGAATGGATTATATCGAAACAACCATTTGTCATAACAATTTTTTTTGATTTAAGTGATTTATTGAGTTTTTTATGTAAATTTTTTATACCAGTTTTTTTCATAATAAAAAGTATATCTACATATTTAAAAAAAACTAAATTTATTTAGAATTTTCATTCTCTTTTAAATAAAAATTAATAAAATTATTTAATTCAATGGGTTGTGTTCCTATCTTTGAAATCACACTCCCAGCACATTTATTAGAAATTTTCAAAGATTTAATAGCGTTTAAACCCAAAGCTAAACAACAGGAAAATGTTGCAATTACTGTATCTCCAGCTCCAGAAACATCAAATACTTCTTTAGCATCTGAATCTAAATTTTTAAATTTATTTTGATCAACAAAAGAAATACCTTTTGAGCCTCTAGTAACAATAATATTTTTTATTGAGAGTTGTTTTATTAATTTTTTACACTTGTTCATGATATCTTTATTTTCATCTTTCAAGTTGGGGAAAATTGATCTTAATTCACCTAAATTTGGACTTATATAATTGGCATTTCGATAAATTGAGTAATCTCCTAATTTCTTTCTAGGGTCAATTAAAACTTTTACTTTTTTAGAATTACATATTTTAATTACAAACTTTACAATTTTTTTAGCACAAAAACCCTTCCCATAATCGCTTATTATAACAAAATCTAAAGAGTTTATTTTTTCACTAATAAATTTTTTAATCTTTTTGAAATATTTTATTGAAATATCGTGATTAATATTCTCGTAATCAACTCTTACTAATTGATTATTTTTCACCATTATTCTGGTTTTTTTTATACCATTATAGTTTTTATCTTTGATTATTCCTTTTGTAGATATTTTTTTCTTTTCTAAAAGTTTTTCTATCTTGTTTGAAATATTATCAAATCCTAAAATACTAACAGGGATTACCTCTAAATTTAAATTTGACAAATTTTCAACTACATTTCCCGCACCACCTAAATTTATTTTTATATTTTCAAAATTTACTACAGGAACTGGCGCCTCAGGAGAGATACGATTTGAGGATCCAAAAATATATTCATCAAGGAATAAATCTCCTAAAATAATAACTTTTTTTCTTGAAAGATTTTTAATAACACTGCTCTTGGTAGACAAAATAGTCATAAAAAAATTTATGCCTTATATACCGTTTTACCGATTATCATATCTATGATTGCTAAGAGAATAAAATGATGAACTATTTCTATCTGATTGTAAGACATTGAGTTTACCCATATAGAATTTTTAGGATTTATTTTTCTCAATTTGTTATCAAATTTCATGCCTGTTAATATGAAAAAATTAAATTTCTTTTTCTTTAAAAATTTTGCAGCATTAATTATATTTTGAGAGTTTCCAGAAGTTGATAATAAAATTGATAGATCTGATTTATTAGTATTAAATTCAAAAGCTTTTTGAACCCAGTTATCATGTCCAAAATCATTTGCCAAACATGTAATTAAATCTGCTTCATTAAAATTTAATGACAAAACTCTTGCATTTTTAATAAGATCTACAGAAAAATGGCTTGAAGTTGCTGCGCTTCCGCCATTTCCAAAAGTTATTACTTTGGCTTTTTTCTTATTTGTTCTCTTTATAAATTTATATAAATTTAAAATTTTTGGATAATTATTTTTTACAGTTTCATCAATAAGATTTTGTACTTCTGCTGAATATTTTGTAATAAAATTTTTATTTTTTATTTTCATATGTATTGAATATCATTTGATTAACCTTTTGAAAATTATTTATTTTACTATATTTGTTTTAATTATGATACTCATCTCGCATTGAGATTTCATATCAAAAAAAAAATGCCATCAATGAAAAATCATCCAGATTATATAATTAATACTATCAAAAAAGGGTATAATGTGGAAATTGATGTAAGTTTGGATATAAAAAAAAATTAATAAATTTATTATATTAATGTATAGAAACTTTAGTAGGTTAAATAAATTTTTTTAAAAATGAAAAATTATTCTGTTAACGACATAAAAAATGTAATTGCAAATTTTAACAAGATTGAAATTAACAATAAACCTATAAAACTTTTTTGGAAATGTGGAAATGAGTATATGTATCATTTTTTTGAATTTGAACTAGGTAGAGTTATTTATTTAAAATTATTTGATAAGAATAATTATAAAAAATCACAAATTAATTTGAGATATTTTTTTTATTTCTTAAAAAATATCAAAAGTATAATACTTTCTTTTTTTTATTTACTTCTTTTTAAAGAAAAAAATAATCAAACTTTACTAGCATCAGATTATGATAAACATACGAATGAAATAGAAAATATTATAAAGAGCAAAAAAATAAATTATGACAGGGTGTGTTGGGGAATTTTGGCGAGAGAAAATTACTTTTCTATTCCACAGTTTAATATTATAAGTTTCAGAAAATTAAAAATAACGCATGTTGATAGTGAAATATATAAATATTTATCCTCTGAAGATTTAAAAGAAATAATTAATTTTTTAGACAACTTATATTTTAAATTAAAAATACAATATATTTTCTCAAAAATTATTTTAAAAAAATTCAATTATAAATTATTTATAACTTGGGACCAACCAACTAATAATGTTGGTTTGCTGATTGCTTTAAAAGAAAAAAAAGTAAAAATAATGTTCATTCAACACATTATTATTAATGATAAGGTGCCATTATTTATTAATGAAAATATAGAAAAAAAATATAAAGATAAGCTTCCTGATTACTATTATGTTTGGGGAGATAATTTTAAGAAATTATTGATAAAATATAATGAAAATTTTTCTCATGTAACTTTTCCAAACAAAGAGGATGCTATTCAATCAGCTAACTATTTTTTAAAAAAAGATAAAAATAAAATTCTGTATTTTTTTGAAAATCTTTCTGATTTAAAAAATATGAATTTAATATTGAAGAAAATACAAGCAATGAATTTTGATATTATTGTAAAAATTAGAGAAAAAAATAACGAGAAAATAGATATACTTTTAGATGGCCTTAACAAAAAAAAATACATTCTGAAAAAAGATGTTTCAGAAGATGATTTAAACGAAATATCATTTATAATTTGCTCTAGAACAAGTGCTTTTTATAAGTACTTAATCAGTGGTGAAACGATTATAGGAATAAAAACTAATTACTATTTGTTAGATGAGTTTGAAAAAGACTCTATGATTGTATCTTTTAATTGTTCAGATTTTTTGAAATTAGATAAAAGGAAAATTTTAGATAATATTAAAGATTTTCAGAATAATAATTCTCCTAAATATGAATATTATGATTTAAAAAAATTTTTTAATAAAATTTACTCTAGTATATTTATTTAGTAACAACAAAATTAAATTAATTCTAAAATTTCTTTATTTGAAATTGAGTTCATGCAACTAAAATTATTTTTACATGCATAGTAAGCTTCTTTTTCACTTATATATTCAGGATCAAAATTCCATCCTTTAATACACGGTGAACAACTTAAACTTTTAAATATTACATGGCTGTTGCGATTTCTTGGAATATTTTTCTTAATATTTGTTGGACCAAAAATTGCAATTAATTTAGAATTAAGAGCATCAGATAAATGCATAATACCACTGTCAAAACAAATATTAGAATTAGAAAATTTAAGTAATGCTACAAGCTCAGTCATTGATGTTTTTCCAATTAAATTACAAACATTACTTTTATTTTGAAAATCATAATTTGAATTTCTATCTTTTGAGTTTCCCAAAATAACAACTTTTGAATTTTGAGATAATAAATCAATTAAACTAGTGATTTTTTCCTCAGACCAAATTTTGGGTGTTAAGCTACCATGAGAAGCTCCATATTGAATGCATATAAATTTATTGATTAATAAATTAAATTTTTTTAAGTATTTCTCGGAAATATCGACTTTAATTGAATTCAAATGATATTTTTCACTTACATGGTCTTCTTTAGGGAGAATTTTTTTTATTAAATTAAGATTAGCATCTATTTCATGACATTTTATACCTATTGCATCACCATATAATTCTTTTTTAGAATTAAAAATTCTTCTAGCAATTTTTAAGAACTTAAAAAACTTAGACCTCAACGGAGTATTTAAATTTCTATAATAAATAGGAATTAAAATTACAGATCTTCCAAATATGAATAAAAGTGAGAAAAAATATATATTTAAAAACGAAAACGGAGAAAAAAATATATAATCATAGTAACCAAAAAAAATTTTTCTTAAAAATATTATTTTTTGCTTTAACGTTATTTTATTGAAATTAACTGTTTCAGATACATCTAAATTTATATCAGAAATATCCAAATCATTGTCTCTATTGTTGCTAAGCACTGTTATTTTTGAATTTTTAATTTTATCTTTAATCAATCTAAAAGATGAGTTTAAAAGAACTGTATTTCCTAAACCATTATTGAAATTAACTACTAAAAATTTCATTTAAACTCACCCAAAAATTGAGTATTTAATTCCTCTAAATCGAAAAAATTTTTCTTATGAGCTAAGATTTTTTCTTCGACAGTCTCTGAAAATTCATAAACATCATTAGTATTTGATGAAAAAAAATTATAACCATCTTTTTCCTTCTCAGGAATAACAATTGGTATATCCATATTTAAATAATTATAAAAAAAGGTACTTGCATTACACACTGCGCAGAAACTGTTTTCTATATTATCTTGACTAAAATCAGACACTAATTCAAAATTAATATTACCAAAATGATTATAATTATCATATGGATATCTTTTCTTCAAAATGATTTTGTAACCTTTATTATTGAACGCTCTTAAAATTTTAGAAATCTCATTAAAATTTGAATTAATTTCAAATGCGTGAAGAACATATTTATTTTTTTTTGTTGAAACAAAATGTCTTTTATGAACTTGTCTACTAGATAGCCATCCGCTTACAAGTACATCTTTTTCTTCATATAAAAATGAATTTTTTTTCATCAACTCCTTAAAGTGCTTAATCCAAACGTAAATTTTATCATATTTAAGTAAATTTATTTCTTTTAGCTTTTTAGTTCCCATATTACCTTTGTGATAATTTGTCATTAAACCATGTATTACTCCAATGACATTAATATTATTTATTTTTGCAGATAATAGTATTGAAAAATCATTAAAAAGATTATCTTGTAATATAATTCTTTTTGGCCTGAGAATATAAATAACAAAATTCCAAAGTTTGTAATTTCTTACTCTATAAATACATTCTTTAAATAATGAGTTATCTAAATTTTTAAATTTAAATTTCATAGAGCTTGCTGATAAGAAACAGTTAGGATCAATAATTATTAAATTATTAATATTGATTTTCTCTCTATCAAAAAAATTAAAATTTTTATGATAAAATAAATCTGGATAAACCCAAATTTTTCCAAAATTTCTCTGAAATATATTTTTTATCAAAAATTTTATTATACAAATTTTAGCTACAAAATTAATTAACGTATTTTTAAAAAATTTTTTTATATTTTGAAAACTAATATCAGATGACCTCATATAGTTTAAAGCTCTATCTAATCCCATAGATAGACAATCAAATTTTTTATTTTGTTTTAACTCTAAATTTTTCAGATATTCAGAATTGCTATCAAGAATATTTTCATACTTAATAAAGTTGAAGCAGTAATGCCAAAAAAGATCTTGAAAAATTATAGAAAATATATTTATTTTTTTAAAAAACAATTTACTGAAATATCTGCTCGATTTAAACTTTTCAATAACTTCCTCATACAATTTATCTGTTTTGAGTGTTGAATAAAAAGGAGTATGTTCTTCACCATCTTCAAAGATTATTTTTTCGTCTTGTCTATAAGAATAAAATTTTTTTTTGTTCACTTTTAATTCTAATATATAGTTTGAATTTCAAAATAATATATATTAAAACATGAAAACATAATTGCTAACTATTTTTTAATAAAATGAAAAAAAATAAAAAAAAAATATTAATAACCGATATACCTTCAGAAAAAATTGTAGAAAAAAAAGTTTTTGGAAAAAATTTTAATATATATTTGACTAATTATAGTTCATTCAAATCATTATCAAAAAGTTTTAAATCAAAGATAGATGGCATCCTTGCAGGGCATCAGATTAAATTTAATAAAAAGGTAATTGATGAGTTTAAAAATTGTAAAGCAATAACGCGGTATGGCATAGGATATGACAATATAGATGTAGATTATGCAAAAAAAAAAGGAATAAAAGTATTTGTAGTTCCCGATTATGGTGTGGATGAAGTTTCAGACCATGCATTATCCTTAATACTGTCATTAAATAGATCAACAATCATTTATGACAAAGAGATGAGAAATTTAAAAAATGGATCAAAGATTAAATGGGATCATAAAACAAACCTTAATCAAAAAAGATTTAAAAATATGAAAATAGGTATAGTTGGATTGGGTAGAATCGGAAGTAGCCTTGCAAGGAAATCACGTGCATTAGGTATGGATGTATTTTTTTACGACCCATTTATAAATGATGGTTATGATAAAGTTATGGATATAAAGAAAGTAGATGAAATTTATGATTTAGCCAGAATTTGTGATATTATTTCACTTCACATACCTTACTCAAAAAAAAATCACAACTTCATTAATGAAAATTTTTTTAAAAAAATAAAAAAAAAAATTATATTTATAAATGTTTCCAGAGGTGGATTGGTTTCATCTAAAGTTCTTGCAAAATATTATGGAAGCAAGATATCTAGAATTGGGCTTGATGTTTTTGATGAAGAGCCTCCTTCATTAAAAGATCCCTTGATAAAATTATGGACAAAAAAGCAAAACCAGGGGAAAATCATTTTATCTCCACATTCAGCTTTTTACTCATATGACTCAGTTATTGAATTAAGATCAAAAGCCTCAAAAACATTAAAAAATTTTATTACAAAAAAAATATTGTCTAATTGTGTAAATAAATAATCTAAAATGAGGAAATCACAGACAATTATTTTAGATTTATCAACTTGTCATATACTTTCAAATGTAAGTAAATTTGTTGAAATGATTAGCTCATATAGTAATGAAAATTATAATATTCAAATAATCAGAAAAAATTGGAAAAAAAATAATTTTAAAGGAGTAAAATATAACCAAAAAGAAAATACATTTTCAAAATCGACAGGAAATTATTTATGGGATCCCTCTACACACCCAGATGACTATCTTAATAATTTAGTCTTCTCAAGTTTTGACAATATAAGCTTTATCGAGGAAAAAAGTTCTTTGAAAAAAATTTTTTATATTTTTAAGAAAAATTATATATCTTATATATCTTGTTTATCGTTAACAGCTCCTGAAAGTGAAAAAAAAAGACTTAGAAATTATTTTTTAAACAATCTTCTCAATAGTTTAAGTATTCGTGGAATTATTACATATTTACTAACAAAACTAGAATTTGAAATAGCTCCATTTTTTAAATTAAAACCAAATAAATTTGTACCATTTAGGTATAAACTTAGTTTAAAAAAGAGAGATATAAATGTGAAAAATACTATTAAAAAATTTAATAATGGTAAAAAAAAAATACTATTAAGTATTTTATGGGATGAAAATAAAAAATTTGAAATCTTAGATGATAGACTAAAAGGTGGACCGACTTTTAAAAATGACTTAAATTCTGACTTTGAAAAATTAAAAAATACTATTCAAAAAATAGACACAAGAATATTAAAAGGAGAAAACTTACAATTCGTTTTAGCAAGTAAAAAAGCTGTAGATTGGGAAAAATTCATAAAATCAGATTTCATTGATTTGCGTAATTTTGAAGAGTTAGGACTTTGTCTATCTCAATCTATTTATGTGTGCCAAGAGCTAATAAGTTTTTCGATAAATTGGCCTTCTACATTCTGTATGTGGATAACGAATTGCTCAGATATAGAACATATAACATTTCATGACTTTAAAGATACTGCTATTTGGTCTAGAAAAAACTTAAATAATAAAAACCTAAAAATTTTAGAAGAATGATCTTAATTTCACACAGGGGCAACATTAGTAAAAAAAATAAACAATTTGAAAATAATCCAGAGTATATTTTAAATGCACTTAGATTGGGTTATCAAGTTGAAGTTGATATTTGGAAATTTAAAGAAAGGTTGTATCTAGGTCATGATGAACCCCAATTTTTACTCACTAATAAATTGTCAAAATATTCTAATAAAATTTGGTTTCATGCTAAAAATATAGATGCATTGCCAATTTTAAAAAAAAGAAAATTTATTTATTTTTGGCACCAAACTGATGATGTCGTTTTGACAAGTAATGGTTATTGGTGGACTTTTCCAGGAAAAAAATTATTAAAAAACAGTATTTGCGTGATGCCAAAAAACAATAAAAAAATAATAGAATGTGCAGGAATATGTTCGGACGAAATCGAAAAATTTAAATAATGATTAAAGCAATAATATTTGATTTAGATGGAGTATTGGTTGATACAAAAAAGATACATTTTTTTGCATTAAATGAAGCGTTAAAAAAAAATGGTATTAATAAAATTATATCTTACAAGGATCATGTAAATATTTATGATGGATTGCCTACAAAAAAAAAACTAGATATAATTTTTAAGAACAAGAGTATTTCTAAAAAAAAAATAGATAAAATTATTAGAGATAAAAAACTATTCACTTTTGAGAAATTGAAGAAAAATATTAGATTTAATAAAAGAATATATAATCTTGTAAAAAATTTATCAAAGAATTATAAAATTTTGGTTGCATCAAATGCTGTTAGACAAACAGTTAAATATTGTTTGAACAAGCTGAAAATTTCAAATTATGTTAATTTTTTTATATCGAATGAAGATGTAAAACATCCAAAACCCCACCCGGAGATATATTTAAGATGTTTCATCAAATTTCTGCTTTCTCCAAAAGAATGTCTTATAGTTGAGGACTCTTATTACGGTATTACTGCGGCAAACGAGTCTGGTGGCCATGTTATGCAAATTAATAATTTAAAAGAAGTTAAAAGTTCAACAATAATGACTAAGATAAAAGGATACAACAAAAGTAAAGTTACAAAATGGGATGATAAAAATCTCAATATATTAATACCCATGGCTGGAGAAGGTTCAAGATTTAAAGATGCTGGCTACACATTTCCAAAACCACTGATTGAAGTTAATAAAATTCCAATGATACAATTGGTGATAGATAACTTATCGATTAAAGGTAATTATAAATTTATTGTAAAAGATGAACATGTGAAAAAATATAATATAGATAGTATGTTACGAATAATTCGGCCTAATTCAGACATCATAAATGTAAGTAAAACTACAGAAGGAGCAGCTTGCACCGCATTACTTGCAAAAAAATATATTAATAATGATAATCCTTTATTAATTGCAAATTCCGATCAATTTATAAAATGGAATAGTACAAAAACAATGTACAATTTTATGACTAAAAAAATCGATGGAGGTATTCTTACATTTAAGGCATCTCATCCAAAATGGTCTTATGCGAAGCACGATGATCTAGGTACAGTTCTTGAGGTAGCTGAAAAAAAAGTAATATCAAATACAGCAACTGTTGGAATTTACTTTTGGAGAAAAGGTTCTGATTTTGTCAAATATGCTGAAAAGATGATAAAAAAAAATATTAGGTATAAAAATGAATTTTATATATGTCCTGTTTATAATGAGGCTATTAAAGACAAGAAAAAAATTATTATAGAAAATATTGAAGAAATGTGGGGACTTGGAACACCCGAGGATCTTAATAGTTTTTTAAAAAGATAAAAAGATATTTTTATTTTACTTCCAAGGAATTTTTTTATTTGTATATCCTTTATCAGAAAGTAGATTTTTCATTGCTTTAAATTGCCATTCCGTATCTATATCAAAACCATAATCAACAAATATTGCCTTTGATTTTCTACCCAACCATTTCAATGGGGGTTGACCTTTATTTATATTTTTTATTACTCTAGGTTTCATAACCTGAATCGATAAATCGCAAAAATAAACATCCCCTTGGGAACTTCTTATAGAATTTACTGATTTTGATTTATTTAATTTATTGTCATATTCTACTATTAACCCATTTCTTATATTTTTTGCCCTATTCGGAGAAAACATGTTGTATTTAGCAACAGAAAAACAACTATCTAAACTTTGATCTTTATTAACGATTTTTATTGCTTTATTTAGCTTGTTTACATCTATAGCTGGATTGTTAGACATTAATAGGGAAATTGTTGAAATATTTTTAAATTTTTTTTCAATTAATTTCAATGCATGCTCCAAAACGTCCTCGGTTAGAGAACTTGGCGTTGCAAGATTTTTTGGTCTATCTATAATATTTGCATTATATTTTCTTCCAATTTTTTTTATAACTGGGCAGTCTGTGGATACAAATACTTCGTCTATAAGAGAATATTTTGCTGCAATAAATGCATATTCCGCTGACGGTCTTCCTAAAATTTTTCTTATGTTTTTTTTTTTAACACCTAAACTTTTCTTTTTTCCAATAATAAGACCAATATGTTTATTTTTTTTTTTCATTTAAAAACTATATTTTGTTTAATTTTTTAATCCAGTTAATATTGTAAAACAAAGACTTATCATCAATGTAGATATCAGCTGAAGGTTTACCAAAAAAAACTTTGTGATATTTCAATTTCCACAATTTTAATTGTCGTAGGGTCAGCTTTTTAAATCTTTTTTCAGCTAAATTTTTATTATCATTTGATCTTCCCATACCACGAGCTGTATATAATTTGATTATATATCCATTCTGATAAAGAAAATTAATATGCTTTATTATTCTTTTTTTTGGCTTTGATTTTAGATAATTACTTTTTTGTGTAGTACATATTGTATTATCAATATCAATACATATTATTTTCATAATTTATTTGAGTAATGTTTTTTTAAATAAAATCTGAGCGACTTTAAAGTCTAAGTTTGTATCCAAATCTAGAGACTCTAAATCAGAACAAATAAGCACATTTGGTTTTTCTCCTATAAGATACTTCATTTTATCAATTGTTTCTTTTCTTAAACAGAAACAAGCACCATTAACAGAATAATATTTTGATAAGTGTTGTGAATATTTATGCCATTGTCCAAATTGGTAATTTACTGGATCAAAGTTTGAATTTAATAAAAACCCTCTAAACTTATTTACAGCCACAATGCTATCATACTTTCTTTCTAACTTTAAAAATTTATCAACTATATTTTTGTATTTTTTAAAAAAAGGAGATGTCACATGACACCAACATATTATATCTTTTTTTTGAATTTTTTTTCCTCTTATAACTTCAGTAATTACCTCGTGCCATTTAATTTGATTATTAGAATATTTTTTATGTCTATAATGAAATTCAACATTCTTTTTATATTTTTTTGAGATTTCTTTTGCAATTTCTGAGTCACTAGAAATAATAATTTTATCGAATTGTTTAGAATTTATTAATTGAATAATTTTAATTTCTAGAAGAGATAATTTATTATAAAAAGGTCTAAAGTTTTTATTTTTAACTCTTTCACTTGAATGCTTTACAGGAATTATAGCTATTTTTTTCATATGTAATTGCTGGAATATTATAATTTAAACAATAAAATGACTATATATTAAATTTAAAGCTTGTTCGTATTGTATTAATTTTTTATTTAAATTATTCAGAAATTTTTGACTGTTTAAATTTTATTTTTTAAAAAATTAATATTTAAATTTAATGACTAAATAATATCTATAATTATTAAAATTTTTTTCAGTGCATAAATCAAGCCGATTGAG
>MDTG01136262.1_pt1 | contig 12485 bp, 6 predicted proteins | sample 811421 | NCBI WGS metagenome assembly MDTG01 (sample SAMN05326645, study PRJNA326480) | marine metagenome | isolation source: seawater | place: Pacific Ocean: South East | collected 2011 | reverse complement strand
GCCACGCCCGTGGTCTACACGCTGCCCATCACCAAGATCCAGGATGGCGCTCCCCTCTGGAAGTGGAACAACGGCCCGCTCGGTGACTACGAGCCCGGCTACGGACTCTGGCAGAATCAGAGCAGTCGACCCGATGCCTGGAGAATTCGCGGCAAGCCCACGAACTTCCCGACCTGGACCGTCGTTGAAAAATCAGGGGATGTCGCGACCGTGGCCTATGGAAACGGCTTCCCCCTCGAAACCATCCTCGGCAACAACGAGCTACTGGTCCGCGAGCGACAGGTGAGCCCCACCGGCGCACCCACGATCTTCTCGCAGAACCCGGACATCGACATCGTGCCGATGGATCTGGTGGCTCAGGAGCAGGAGGAGTTCTACAAGGGCTTCCGCGAGGACCTCTGGGCCTCTCCACTGCAGATGCTTCTGAAGGACGGCGACTTCGAGCAGATCGGTGAACTCAACCACGTGTTCCTCTGGGGACCGGTCCTGAACTTCCCTCAGGGTGGCCTTCCCAACGGAGAACTCGTGCCGGTCAAGCGCACCTTCTCCGAACTGATGACCAACGTCATCGAATTCGAACGACCCACTCAGGATGCCATCGGCGGTCAGACGCAGTTCGTCCCCGAGTGGTGGGGCATGGCATCCAACGGTCAGCAGCTTCCGGCCGACGAATATCCGGTTGGAGTCGGCGTCTTCGCCAATCGACTGGATCTCGGTCAGGGTCGTCCTGCCGGTCTGGTCGCGTCCGCCGGTTCCAATGGCAAGGACCCCGGACGTCCCTGGCGTCAGGTGCTGGGTGCGGGCAACCTTCTGGTCTCCGCGTATCGCCCGTTGCTTCCGGCCGGCTCCGGTCTCTTCGATGCCGTCACGGTCGATGGCGTCGGAACCGCGGTCAATGACTACGACTTCGATGGTGACGGGCAGCTTTCGTTCGTCGAACAGCTCGCGTCCGAGGAGAATCGTTTCAATCTCGCGCGAGGTTTCACCGGTGAGCCCACTCGCGGCATGGTCAACATCAACACCGCACCCGTCGAGGTGATGCGCGCACTTCCCCAGATGAGTCGCCTGGTCTACAACGACTACTTCTCCTGGAATCATGGCGTCGGGAATCACAACAACAACAGCAAGGGACGCAATCGTCGTTCCGCCGCGGTGGACATTCCCTACGGTGTTCAGAACGACATGCACATCCGATTCGCCGAAACGATCGAACGCTATCGTCTCGGCGACGTGTTCAATCGAGACGGAGGGCTTGCGCCCGCCGGCGATCAGGAATCGCTTCCGACCTATGCGGATCGCGGTTTCCGCGGCATCGCACAGCCAGATGCGGTCGATTTCCCGACGATTCTCAACGGTGATCCCAACAACGAGTTCTATGGTTTCTTTCCCGGCATGAGAAACGATGAAGGCATCGTCTCGCTCGGTGAACTGCTCACCATGAGTCGCACGCAATACGACGAGAACCAGATCCAGAGCGGATTCCCCGCGGACCTGGTCGGTGCGAAGGAGTGGGAGGGCAAGAGCGCTTCCATCCGTTCGTTCGCGAACGATCCCTACGAACTCTCCAGGCTCGGTGGCGTTCAATACGGCCTGGGGTATCCGAACCCTCAGATCAACGAAAGCGTCGGCGTCGACTACGCGCGCGAGCGCTACCGCCTCGGATGGCGTGACACGAAATCGAGGGAGGACACCACGACCGGCTACTCCATTCCCGTTCAGAATCAGGTGGACACCAGACTCTCCACGGACCGCAACACCGAACGTCTCAACCTCAACTGGTTGCGTGGCATCGGCGACGCACCCAAGAAGGTCTTCCGTCCCGACAACGTCGGTGGTGACGCCGAGGAGGCTGCGCTGCTCTTCAGTGGCATCGCGAACATGCTGACCACTCGAAGCGACGTCTTCACCGTGTACTTCAAGGTGCGTACCTTCTCGCAGGATCCGACCACGGGCCTCTGGGACGCCACCGACAAGGATCGGATCATCGACGAGAGCCGCTACATGATGGTGATCGATCGAAGCTCGGTCTCGACGCCGAGCGATGATCCGAAGGTCCTCGTCTTTACCAAGGTCCAATGAGCCCTCACAGGCTCCGCGGAGGACATTCAAGTGCTACATCCGCCCGTGTCTTGCCACGCTCATCCGCTGACAGGGCACGGGCTTTTTCGGAACTCCGTTTTTTCGGACCTTCCAACCTCTCGCCGACGTATCGTTTTCTGACCCGTTTGTTTCGGGTCGCGCGGTTTGGAGAGGCTCTGAGGGCATTTTCGCTCTCCAGGCGTGTGAACGCCTGATTTGAACCATTGGATCCCGCATCAAGGGCTTGCAGCCCGTCAGGATGCGGTCATAGTGAAGTATGGCGCAAGGGGTCCGTTTCTGGACGTCTGAGCGCCGACCGGACAGTTCCGGCTAGGAGACTTCGATGTTGCAACACGTGAAGATCAGTTTCGCCCGCCCTCTGTGCATGCTCGTTTCAGGGGCCCTTGCCTCGAGTACGCTCATCGGCGCCGCGCATGCGGTGCAGTCCGCCAAGGTGGACGGCATCAAGGGTCTTCAAGCACCCGCCGACACCCCTCGGGGCGAAGGCGTCGTCGAACTCGATCTGTCTCGCACCTCGAAGCAGCTGCGTGCTCTCGAACCCTCGGAACAGCCACGGCTCGATGAGGCGTTCATCGATCGACTCCAGCTCGGCGAGACACTTCGATTCACTGCGCCCAAGGCGCGTCTCGCGAAGGCCAGCGAAGTGCTCACGTTGAAGGTCGACACGCGACGCATTCTCGGTGATCAACGAGTGGCGGTCGTCCTCAAGGACGTCGACGGTGGCGTGGCACATGCCCAGTTCGTGTTGAGAAAAGGTGCGGTCGCCGCCGCGCTGCACACCGGTGACGGCGCCTGGTGGCGTCTCACGGAAGCACCCGGATTCTCGATGCTGGTCGAGCCGATGACGAGCGATGATCTTCCGCTGTGCGAGGGTGCTTCGGAGAATCCCTATCAGGTCGGTCCCGCTTCCGATCTCGGTGATCCCGCCCAGTACCTCGATGCCGCGTCTTCCGGGAGCCTTGCCGGTGATGGTCCCTCACTCGGACCGCTCTGTTCCGGTGGATGCAGTTCGACCACGATCGACCTCGCGATCTTCTACACCCAGAACACGGTCCTCGGAACCGGCAGCCCGCTGCTCGTGGAGGCTCTCTGCGAGCTTGGCGTCCTGCAGGCCAACACCGGTTTCGAAAATTCGGATTCGACCACCCGCGTCCGCATCGTCTACCTCGGTGAGGTTGATTACGACGACTCGACCGAGAGCGGGCACCTCGATCATCTGGTGAACCCCGATGACGACTACATGGATGATGTCCAGGACATCATGCAGGCAGCCAGCGCCGACGCGGCATCACTGATCGTCGAATACGACGAAGGCTGGTGCGGTGTCGCGTATCTCTTCAATCAGTTCGGTCCGCAGTACCACGTGAATGCACGATTCTGCCTGGGTGGTTTCGTGCTCGCCCACGAGCTCGGCCACAATCTCGGTGCCTGTCACGCCGAAGGTGACGGCGGGGGCTGTGACGACGGCGGCATCTTCCCGTTCTCGAACGGCTGGCGATTCACCGGTGATTCCGGCAACCAGTATCGAACCATCATGGCCTACTCGCCGGGAACGAGGATTCCCCACTACTCGAACCCCTACGTCCTCTATCAGGGACAGCCCACCGGTGACGAGATCGTCGAAGTGTTCAAGGACGAGTTCGAGGGTGCTGACAACATCACCACCATGGACATCGTGACTCCCTTCGCCGCGGAGTGGGCTTGTGCTTCGGCCACCACGTCCACGGTCAAGATCCTCCCGTCGAATCCCGTCGAACTGGATCTCTTCGGAACCGTCACCGCGCTCGACAACGGGCAGCCGATCATCGGTTCCTACCTGTCGGACGAGGGTGACGAGAACACTGGTGCGACCTATCTCTACCGCACCTCCGATCCTGTCCTGGACGGCCTCTGTGATCCGAATCCCTACACCGGATTCACGCCCGAGACCTGCTGGATTCAGGATGGCAAGGCGCCGATTCTCGAATCCCGCGCGACCGACGGCATGGGCAGGTCCATCTCCGCACGGAATGGTCTGCTGGTCAGCGGCGCACCGTTCCGGGATCTCTACGAGCTCGAGGAGAATGACGCCACCGGTGAAGAGGAACCGGTTCTTCAGAACGAGAACTGTGGTGCCGTCTTTCTTCACGTCAGTGATGGCGACACCAGCTGGTGCCTCGAGCAGGAACTCTACTCCGAGGAACCCACCGACCAGTTCCGCTTCGGAAACACCGTGGCCACCGATGGTGTGACCGTCGCCGTCACGAGTGAGTGGTACGAAGACATCGCCGGAACGACCGAATACAACGGGTCGGTGGAGCTTTTCACCTACGACCCATCTCTCGACAACGGGGAAGACGAACCCACGGGCGGCTGGGCGTTCGATCAACGCCTCGAGCCCGATCTCGGCCTGACGTCGCAGCTCGTCGGCTACGGCGACGTCCTTGCGATCAGTGGGGACCACCTCGCGGTGGGCGCCCCGCAGACCGCCGATTCACGCGGCCTGGTCGCGATGTATCGACTCGTCGGAAGCGAATGGGTCTTCCTCGAAAAGCTCACCGAGAACTCACTCGGCGCCGACACCATGTTCGGAGCGTCCGTGTCCATGTCCGGAGAGCGCATGATCATCGGCGCCCCCGGGGCCGACGACGGGGACGGGCTGATCTTCGTCTATGAATTCGACGGCGCCCAGTGGGTCGAGGTCTGGAGCATCGGTCCGCTGCTCGGTGACGAGGGTGCCGCCTTCGGAACCTCGGTTGCGATCGATGGAGATCGTCTGGTGATCGGTGCTCCCCTGAGCGACATCAGCGATGTCGTGGATTCAGGAGCGGCTTTCCTCGCGAAGAACGTCGAACAGTCATGGTTCATCGTCGATCAGCTCTACGCCTTCGACGGCGAGACCAGTGATCAGTACGGCATGTCCGTCGCGCTCGAAGGTGATCTCGTGCTGGTGGGTGCCGGGTACGACAACGACAACGGCATCCAGTCCGGGTCTGCGTACGTCTATCCCTTCGCGCCGCTCTTCGACTGCAACCTCAACGGGTACGGTGATGAATACGAGATCGAACAGGGCATCTCGGATGACAACAACGACAATGAGATTCCCGATCCCTGCGATTGTGCCGGCGACATCAACTTCGACGGCCTCGTCGACGGGGTCGACCTCTCTCTTCTTCTGAGCAACTGGGGTGCGACCGGACCGGGCATCGTGGGTGACGTCAACCGTGACGGCGTCGTGAACGGTGCGGACATCACATCGGTGCTGATCTTCTGGGGCGTGTGCGAGCTCTGATCCGGAGCTCGTTCGTGCCGGCGCATCGGTGACGGCACGTGCGTCATCAGCTGCCTGCGAACTGTCCCGCGTAGAGTTCGGCGTATCTGCCGTTCACCCGCATGAGATCCTCGTGGGTTCCGTCCTCGAGGATTCTTCCCTTTTCGATGAACAGGATGCGATCCGCATCCCTGATCGTCGAGAGACGGTGTGCGATCACGAAGCTCAGACGCCCGGTCATCACTCTGTCGATCGCCTCCTGGATGAGGGTCTCGGTCTCGGTGTCGATGGACGAGGTCGCTTCATCCATGACGAAGATCTGCGGATCGGCCAGCAGCGCTCTGGCGAGTGAGACCAGCTGGCGCTGACCGGTCGAGAGAAGTTCCCCGCCTTCACCCACGTCGTGTCCGTATCCACCGTCGAGTCGTTCGATGAAGTCATGCGCGCCCGCCTGCCGTGCGGCGGCCGTCACCGCGTCATCATCGGCCTCGAGTCGGCCGTATCTGATGTTCTCCATGATCGACCCCGAGAAGAGGTGGGGCACCTGCTGGACGATTCCGAACTGGGCCTGCCACCATTCGAGCGACCGTTCCCTGAAATCGACCCCGTTGACCAGGACCTTGCCTTCATTGGGTTCATAGAAGCGCGCGGCAAGATTGACGATGGTCGATTTCCCTCCGCCCGTGGGACCGACCAGCGCGATCGATTCGCCGCGGCGCACCGTGAGGTTGAAGTTCTCGAGGATCGGTTCCTCGGGCTTGTAGTGAAAACGGATGCCGCGGAACTCGATGGTCTCGACGGTCCCATCACCTCCGTCCGGCGTGTCCGCGTCCTCGCCCGTCTCCTCGACTCGTGCAAGCACCTCCGGTGAATTTCTGATCGACGGCACCTCCTCGAGCAGGCCCTGCACCCGTTCCGCGGCCGCTTGTGCGGACTGCAGGTCGGCCAGCCTCGCCGAGAGTTCCTGGATCGGCATCGAGAAGAGAATGGCGTATTCCATGAAGGCGATCAACATGCCGATGGAAAGGCCGGTCCCGGTCTCCAGTTGGACACCACCTTTCCAGAGCGCGATGCCGACTCCGACCGAGCCCAGTACCGCCACGATCGGTAGAAACACCGCGGCCTGCAGGGCGTTTCGCATGCTGTGCCCGCGCATGGTGTCCGCCAGCTGATCGAACTCATTCAGGTTGCGGCTCTCACGATTCAGACTCTTGGTGGTTCTGATCCCGTTGATCGATTCACTGAAGCTCGCGGTGATCGCACTGTTGGTGCGGCGCATGTCTCGCGAGCTTGCAAGCATCCTCCGCTTGAAGAACCAGCTCGCCACCACCAGCGGGGGTACGATCGCCATCGTCCACAACGCCAGTCTGATGTCGATGATCATCATCGCGGTGCAGATGCCGACGAGCATCGTCGAGCCCCAGAAGATGTCCAGTAGCACCCAGGGCATGCGGTCGCTCACCTTGGCGCAGTCGCTGGTGACTCTGGTCACGAGCCAACCCGTGGGTCTGACGTCGAAGAACGAGAACGGAAGTTCCTGCAGTCTCTGGAAGCAACCATTTCTGAGGTCGTAGGCGACCCCGGTCGCCAGTTCTCCTGCCGCCTTGATGAACAGCCAGACGGTGAAGGCGAAGAGCATCATCATCACCATGAAGATGCCGCCCATGGTGAGCAGCCGGTTGGAGACGCCCTGTTCGAGCGCCTCGTCGATCATCATCCCGGTGAGCGGAGGAAGCGAGGCTTCGATGATCGCAAGTCCGAAGCCCGCACCGCACATCGTCAGCGCCATCCGACGATGCGGCTTCAGGTGCTTGATGAAGTTCATCCAGAGACGGAGGTCGATCGCACCCGAGCGTTCGTCGTCTTGGCCTTGATCGGGGTTCATCGTGCACCTCCCGCCTCGATCTGGTCGTCGTTCTCCAGATCGGATTGAATCGACCAGATGCGTCGATAGAGCCCCGGTCGATCGATCAGTTCCTCGTGCGTTCCCTGCTGGGTGACCTTGCCGGCTTCGAGCACGAGAATTCTGTCCGCGGCTCGAATGGTCGAGAGTCGATGTGCGACCAGTATCGTGGTCTGTCGTCCGTGCCGTCTTTCGATCGCGGAGAGGATCTGGTGTTCGGTGCGGGTGTCGACGGCACTCAAGGCGTCGTCGAGGATGAGGATGTCCGGCCTCTGGATCAACGCGCGGGCGATGGCGACTCGCTGTCGCTGTCCGCCTGAAAGCGTGAGTCCGCGTTCGCCCACCATCGTCTCGTATCCCTGATCGAAGCTCTTGATCGAGTCGTGGATGCAGGCATCCATCGCCGCCGCCTCGATCGGATCGTTCTCCAGATCCGGACTGGTGATCGCGATGTTGTCGCGGATCGAGCGTGAATAGAGGAACGGCTGCTGCATCACCGCAGCGATGCGCGAGCGTACATGGCCTCGTTCCATGCGATCGAGAGTGATGTCCCCGATCGAGATCTCGCCGCCGTCCGGATCGTGCAATCGCAGCAGCAGATCGACGATGGTGGTCTTGCCGCACCCGGCGGGTCCGATCAATGCGATCGTCTCTCCCGGATTGATCTTGAAGTCGATTCCATTGAGGACCGGAAGTTCTCCATGATGCAGCGAGACGTTCTCGAAGGTGATCGATCCGTCGAGTTTCTCCGGGTGACAGGGGACTGCTGGTACCGATTCGGTCGGACGTTCCAGGACCTCCTCGATTCGTCCGATGGAGACCAGTGCCTTGCCGAATTCGGCGAGGATTCTACCGAGCATCCGCACCGGCCAGAGGAACATGTTGACCACCGAGATGAAGAAGTAGAACGTGCCGATCTCAAGTGAGCCCTGGGTGAGCCACCACAGTCCGAAACCTATGACCAGGCCCTGCTGGCAGAAACAGAGTGCGTCGGAAAGCGACCAGAATCTGGCCATCAGACGGTAGAGATCGTTGTCCCGGTTCCGGTGCGTCGCATTGTGCGCTTCGAAGCGCTTGCTTTCGAACTTCTGGCGCGCGAACGATCGGACCACGCGGACGCCGTTGAGGTTTTCGTTGACGGTGGCGGTCAGTCGGGCCTCCGCCTTCTCCTTCTCGAGAAAGCGGGTGCGCATTCGATTGAAGAAGGTGTAGGAGAAGATGGAGATCGGACCCACGAGGACCAGCGAGATCACGGCCATCCGCCAGTCGAGGGCGAACATCAGGGGCAGTGGCACCAGAAGCATCGCGAACGCCCGGCCGATCATCGTGATCTGCTCACTCAGAAAAAGACTCACCGTGTCCACGTCCGTGGAGCATCGCTGCAGGAGGTCTCCGCTTTCGAGTGATTCATGCGTGCGACAGGGAAGCTTCTGCACGTGGTCGTAGATGTCGCTTCGCATGCGGCGTGCGATGTTCTGAGCCGCCTGTGCCGCGAAGCGTTGTCGCAGATGCACGCAGAGTCCCGCTCCGAGCGCGAGAAAACCGATCAACAGCGCCGGTCGCCAGAGTCCCGCACCCACCAGGTCGATCCCACCGAGGATGTCGATCACGCCCCGGGAGATCCCAGAAGCCTTCTCAGGATCGTCATTGAACACCACATCGAGGACCGCCTGCGGCACGAGAGGGATCAGGTAGATCAGGAGGGTCCCGGTGATGAGTGCACTCAACGCCCAGGCGTATCGCAACCGCTCGCTGAGAATCAGCTGGCGGATGAGGCGAAATTGGGTCTTGAAGTCGGCCATCGGAAAGAGCGTTCAGAGCACGGCCCTGCAGGACCGGGTGAGGATGACTCGCGGTGCTTTCACAGCACGCCGAAACGAGCGTTGTCGCCGAGGTCCTCGGCGATCCGGAGGAGTTGATTGTACTTCGCAGTGCGATCACTCCGACACGGTGCTCCGGTCTTGATCTGGCCGCAGTTGGTGGCGACCGCAAGGTCGGCGATCGTGGCATCCTCGGTTTCACCCGAACGATGGCTCATCACCGCTCGGTAGTCGTTTCGGTGGGCGAGTTCCACCGCTCGGAAGGTCTCGCTCAGCGTGCCGATCTGGTTCACCTTGATCAGGATGGCGTTGGCGCATCCTTCATCGATGCCCCGTTGCAGGAACGTCGGGTTGGTGACGAAGAGATCGTCTCCGACCAGCTGGGTGGTCTCGCCCAGCCGCTCGGTGATGGTCCGCCATCCGCTCCAGTCATCTTCCGCCAGCCCGTCCTCGATCGAACGGATCGGCCAGCGTGAACACCAATCGGCCCAGAGATCGATCAGTTCGTCACTGCTGATGATTCGATCGGGATCGCTGCTGAAGAAGCAGTAGCCTTCCTTGCCTTTCCTGGCTGCTTCGTTCCAAAGCTCGCTGGTCGCCGGGTCAAGTGCGATCTGGATCTGGTCACCGAGGCTGTACCCGGATCCTTCGACCGCGACCGCGATCAGTTCCAGAGCTTCCTCGTTCGATTTGAGGTCCGGTGCGAAGCCGCCTTCATCGCCGACTGCCGTCGAGAGACCGCGGTCGTGAAGCACCGAACGCAGATGATGATAGATCTCGACCCCGGCTCTGAGCGCGTCTTCGAATCGTTCGAAGCCGACCGGCTGGATCATGAACTCCTGGAAATCAACGGTGTTGTCGGCGTGCTTGCCGCCGTTGAGGATGTTCATCATCGGGCAGGGCAGGTGGTTCGCGGAAGTGCCACCGAGGTATCTGTACAGCGGAAGGCCCGCCGAGGCGGCTGCAGTGTGCGCCACCGCCATTGAGACACCCAGGAGCGCGTTCGCGCCGAGGTTCCCCTTGTTCTCGGTGCCATCGAGTTCAAGCAGGAGTTGATCGATCGCTTCCTGATCGCTGGGGCTGTAGCCGATCAGTTCGGGGGCGAGAATCTCATTCACGTGCGCCACGGCCTTGCCGACGCCCTTGCCCATCCAGCGCTCACCATCACCGTCTCGAAGCTCCACGGCTTCGTTCTCGCCGGTGGACGCTCCGCTGGGAACGGCCGCCCGTCCTCCCGTCCCGTCTTCGCAGATGACTTCGCATTCAAGAGTCGGATTCCCTCGCGAATCGAGGATCTGGCGAGCGTGGACATGTTCGATTGGAAAGCTCATGGTGTGTTCTCTGCGGTGAGGTGTGGGGTCTGTTGTGCAGTCTAAGATCGCTTTGCGGTTCATGCTCGTCGAAAGGCCGGGTCATTCAATCGTTCGGTGCAGGCCATTTTGGTTCATGGCCTTCAAGCACGGCCCAGATGTCCCGGACGACGTCGCTCATGCGAGCCATGGCGGTTTCCGTCCTGCTCGCCAGGTGGGGGAGTAGGTGCGCGTTGGGCAGTGTGAAGAGCCGGTCTCCCGGGGGAGGTGGCTCGGGATCGTGCACATCGAGAAAGGCACGCATCTCCGTCCGTTCCGCGAGAATTTCGCGCAGTGGATCATGTTGCATGACGAATCCTCGGCTGGTGTTGATGAGCACGGCGTCCGGTTTCATGCGATCGAGCAGATCGTCGCCGATGAGACCTCGGTTGGCGCGTCTGCCATCCACGTGAATCGTCAGGACGTCGGCCCGAGTGAAGAGCTCTTCGGTCGAGACCATCTCCGCTCCGTGCCGGCACTCCGTCGGAATGGATTCGAGGTCGGCTGCGATCGTCTGAAACCCGAGCGCGTTCGCGAATCCCGCGACCGTCGTTCCGATGCGGCCCATTCCCAGAATGCCGAGTGTCAGTTCGTCGAACTGGCGGGTCGCGACGAGCGTCTTCCGATGGTGACTCCACCGGCTTCGTTCCTCGGCCTCCTGAAGGTAGACCCTGGGCCGCAGCGCATCGCACAACAACGCCACCACGTATTCGGCGACGGCGTTCGTGCTGGATGCAGGTGCATAGACGACTTCGACGCCTCGTCTTCTGCAGGCGGCCACGTCGATGTTGTCCACCCCGACTCCGGCCCTGCCGACGACCTTCAATTTCGGAAGGCGGTCGAGCAGCGCGTCGTCCACGTCGGTGTAGGTTCGAACCAGCAGCGCGTCTATCCGTGGGGCAAGCGCCTCGAAGTCCGGCTGATCCGCCGCGGCGGCGACCACCTCGGCTCGCTCCGCCAGCCAGGCTCGAGCCGCGTTTCCGATGGTTTCAGTGTGGACGACTAGTGGATGTGTTCCCATCACGATCTCCAGACAGCAGGATACCCGTTGAGACGCCTCTCGGATCATGGATCGAAAGGATGATTTGATGAACAAGACCGAACTCGCCGAACTGATCGCCCGTGACCAGGGCTGCTCGAAAGCCTCCGCTCTGGCGACCATCGACACCGTTCTCAAGGGCATAGAGCTCGCCGTCTGCCAGGACGATTCCGTGACTCTCTCCGGATTCGGCCGCTTTTCAAGAAAAGAACGCGTCGGGCGAATCGTGCGCAACCCAGCAACGGGTGAGCCCATGGACGTCGAACCATCGATTTCGGTGGGTTTTCGTCCCGGTTCACGATTGAAAAAAGCCGTCCGCGAGGAGCACGGTCCGAGAACCCATGGCCGCTGAGGTCTGTAGGGGCAGGTCCGAATGATCTGGGCACACAGTCTGCACATCCCGAAAGATTCTCACTTCAGACGGAGGTGGATGCGTCCGATCACGAGAGCATGCCGCATTTTTCGCGGCCTGCCTGGAGGCGGATCTGATGGATAAAGCAAGCGTCATTGGAGTCATCCTTGGAATCGTGGTGTGCATCGGCACCGGTTTCCTGATCGTCAGTCACGGCGGTTCGTGGGGGATGTTCTGGTCCCTCAAGGGCGTGGTGATGGTGTTCGGTGGAACCATCAGCGTCGTCTTCATGGCGATGCCGATGGACAAGCTGAAGCAGGTGCCCAGCTACATCCGACGATTCATGTCGAACAAGCAGATGGGCCTCTCGGAGACCGTCGAGAAGATGGCGATGCTGAGTGACAAGGCACGTCGGGACGGCATTCTGGCGCTTGAGAACGAAGTCGAGCAGCTCGAGGACCCGTTCCTTCAGCAAGGCCTCAAGATGGCCGTCGATGGTTCGGACGCCCATGTCATCGAGACCACCATGCGCATGGAGATCATGGCCATGCAGGAACGGCACAAGTCAGGAAAGAAGTTCTTCGACCTGATCAAGCTCTACGGACCCGGCTACGGCCTGGCGGCGACGCTCATCGGTCAGATCGGCATGTTCGGAAGTCTCGGCACCGGTGG
>MDTG01299154.1_pt1 | contig 12486 bp, 11 predicted proteins | sample 811421 | NCBI WGS metagenome assembly MDTG01 (sample SAMN05326645, study PRJNA326480) | marine metagenome | isolation source: seawater | place: Pacific Ocean: South East | collected 2011 | reverse complement strand
CCGGAGGTCTAACCATGATCGATAACATCGAGGTGCAAGGGCTGGCAGAACTGGAAAAGCAGCTAACCAAGTTGGGCGCTGAAATGGGTTGGTCAGTGCTTCGGGTTGCTTGTCGAGAAGCCATGAAGCCGGTTAAAAAACAAATGCAAGAAAACGCCCCGTTTGACGAAGATCCAACGCGTGAAGCCGGGCCGCATATGCGGGATAAGATCAGCTTAACCACCCGTAAAAAAGGCAGCAAAAGCAGCAAAAACACCGCCGCCGTTACCCGGGTGGGGCCAACAAAGCAGCATAGCCAAAAAGCCATTGCCGCCGAGTATGGCACCGCCAAGCAATCACCAACCCCATTTATGCGCAATGCGCTTTTTGATAACCGTCACCAAGTGGTTAACACCTTCAAACAAGTGCTACGCGCCAAACTGATAGAAGTTAGCTAATGACCTTGGAACAAGCATTAAACGCCTGGTTAACCACATTAACCGGGTTGGATTGCTATTGGCTGGAACGACCAGAGAAAGCCGATACCGCCCTGGTTTATCGTTGTTTATCACCGGGGAAAGTGGACGGTAATTTGCGCCGAACAGGCATCAAAGCCGACAGCTACAGCCTAACCATTTACCACCCAGATCCAGACGAAGGAAAGCGACTGGCTGACAAGCTAGTAACCGAGTTCGACGGTTTTAACGGTGATATGAACGGGTACAACATTCAGCTGGCCAGCTTAACGGGAGGTTTAGACCAACCCCTAACGGGTGAGCCAGGAAAGCGGCTTTACCAGTTCAATAGAGATTTTTTTATTAACCACTAACCGGGAGAACCCCCAATGAGCAACGGAATCCCAGAACCTGATTATGCCAAGCTACCCTCCGGCACCCGCTTTAAAGTGGGGGCTGTTGGTGCTGCCTTGGCTGATATGGTCCTGCTAAAAGACGCCGATCAAGTCGGCGTCACAGGTAAAACAACCTCTTACGGTCAGGTAACCCGCCTGATCGACACTGACCATAAATACATAGCGCAAATGTCAGAGGGTGAAGATAAATCGTTTCGCTTTCTTGATGCTGGCGAGACAGATCAGGATCTTAATGACTTCCTGAAGTCGTCAGAACGCAAAGAAACCAAAGCGGTATTGATTGAGTGGCCAAACAAGCGTTACGCCCTAATGAATATTGTTTTAGGTGGCTGGGCCCACGAAGAACCGGACAAAACCAACGCCATGTATTTGACCGTTGCCGGCAAGCAAAACGGCTTGGTTCGTGGTTTTCAAAAAGCGCCAACCATCAAGACCCAACCGCAAGACGCAACGGCCGCTGATGGTAGCGCAGTTGGCTTCACGGTTGAGCCGACCGACGATGATGTGAACGTGCAATGGCAGGAAAAACCGTCCGGTGGTAGCTGGACCGATATCACCGGCGAGATTGGTTACACCCTAAGCATGACCGCTGAAACTGCCAAAGACGGCAATCAGTACCAAGCCGTGGTGACAAACCTTTATGGTTCGGCTTCAACCGATCCGGCCACCTTAACTGTTAGCTAATTAAATCCATGCCCGCCAAATGGTGGGCATGATAAGGAACCCCAACAATGAGCCTTAAAGCCCTGCTTTTAACCCCTGAAACCCCGGTGCCGGTTACCCGCACTTTATTGGGCGGTGAGTTTGAATTAATCCGCCTTCCCGCTGATCGTTTAAGCCAGTTTGAAAAGAACCGCGTTAAATACAGCCAAGAACAAGATCCGGACAAGCTGAACGATAACACCGCCATGTTGGTGCTGGATTCCATCATTGATGAAGACGGCCGCCCGATGTCGAAAACCATCAAGCCTAAAGAGTTACTAAAAACTAAGTCAGTGACTGCGATTAACGCCGCCATGCGTGTGGTGCTTCAGCTTAACTACATGGCTGAAGGAGCCGAAGAAGAAGCAAAGGAAGCCTAAGCGATGATCCAGCGTTGCACTTCTGCTTTTCCCTGGGAGAAGTGTTAGGCGTTGTGGACCCAAGGGTGATACATCGGCAATGTGACAGTGAATTGATTGCACTGTGGCGCGCCTATTTCGCCCTCAAAAACGAATATCAGGGCAACACCCCGCCCCGTGATCCTTCCAAACCTAAAACGCCAACGGTGATTGATTTGCCCGATACGGACAAACAAGTGGCCGCGTGTGAGCGTTTATTGATGTAAGAGTTTGCCCATGTCAGATATTGCCAAACTAACGGTGGCGCTCTATGCCAACAGCGCCCAGTTCGTTTCTGAACTGGACAAATCAAACAAAAAGGCCAAAAGCTGGTCCAGTCAAGTTAAGGGTTCGTTTTCAGTCGCTGCCGCCGCAACGGCCGCCGCTGCCACCGCCGCCGCCGGGGCTATCGCTCTAATTTACAATCAGCAAGCCGCCGTGATCGATCAAACGGCTAAATTTGCAGACCGGATCGGTATCAGCACGGAAGCACTAACCCAGTTTCGACACGCCAGTGAATTAACCGGTGTGGGTGCTAAGAATCTGGATATGTCATTGCAGCGTATGACGCGCCGCATAGCCGAAGCCGAACAGGGAGCCGGTGAAGCCGCCCCCGCACTAAAAGAATTGGGTTTAAGTGCCGAAGAATTGGGGCGCATGACCCCAGAACAGCAGCTTTATTCATTAGCTGATGCGTTCACCGAGGTAGAAAGCCAATCCGATCGCGTTCGTTTAGCGTTTAAGCTTTTCGACAGTGAAGGTGTGGGCATGGTTAACATGCTGGCCGGAGGTGCCGACGGTTTGAGCGCTATGGCTGATGAAGCTGACCGATTAGGGATCACCCTATCGCGCGTGGAAGCGGCCAAAGTCGAAATGGCTAACGATGCCATGCACAAGGTCAACATGACCACCCAGTCAATGTATCAGTCAATGACCACTCAATTGGCCCCAATTATTGAACAATTGTCGAAAGAGTTTATAGCGGCCGCTGCCAATGCCGGTGGAATGTCTGTGGTGATTGCCGATGTGGTTGACACTGTAGTCAGTGGTTTTGGTTTTATGGGTAATGCGGTACGTGGTTGGGAAATCATGATCGCCACCTTAAAGTTTCGTGTTACAGAGCTGGCGTATACCATACAAAGCTCAATGCAATCGGCTTCTGACTTTGTCCATGATGCTGGCAAGCAGATGTTTACACCCATCATGGAAAGTGCATGGCAAGCCATGAATGCACTAGGTCAGTTCAATGATACCGCCGCCACCGCCGCTGCAAAGATGCGTGCGGAAATGGACGCGCCAGCACCGCAATGGTTTGATGATTTGCCGCAAATCATGCTGGAATATTCACAGGCTCGCTTTGAACTGCAAAAGTTAATGGCAGAGCCGTTGCCTACAACTGCTTCAGATGAATGGCTGGAAAACGTCAGGAACAACGCAAATAAAGCCGCTGAAGCCTACGCCGCAAGCATTAACTACAATCAGCCTAGTGACGGCGAAGGAACGGGAGACAGTAAAGGCAAGAAACAAGATCCGGCCATTGCAACGTTTCAAGAAGGTACTAGGCAATTAGAAGTCGAATACCAACGCCGTTTGGCGGTTCAAGCCGCAGGGGAACAAGCCGCTTACGCTCAAGAGTCGTTCGCGTATGCGGATAGGAACGCCCAGCTATCCGAACAATTTCAAATGGCTTATGAAGCCGCCGCGAACAATCAGGCCTTGCAGCAAGAGTTAGAAGATCAGTACTTTTCTAGCCGCGAACTGTTGTGGCAAGATCACCAAAGCCGTCTAACCGGCATTGAGATGTCCGAGCAGAAAAAGCGCAGCGATTATCAATCAAGAACGGCGGCAGATTTACTGACCTTCACCCAGCAACAAATGCAAATCACCATGGGTGTGCTGGCTGATGCAGGGCAAGAAAGCAGCGCGGTGTATAAGATGCTGTTTGCGGTTCAAAAAGCCGCCGCGATCCCATCTATGATTATTGCCACGGAAGAAGCCGCGATTAAAGCAATGGCAGCCTTTCCTGGTCCCGCTGGTATCACCATGGCTGGCGCCGTTCGGGCGATGGGTTATGCGTCCGTGGGCATGGTCGGCACGCAAGCCGTTATGGGCATGGCCCACGATGGTATCGATGCGGTACCGCGTGAAGGTACTTGGTTGTTAGACAAAGGGGAACGCGTTTATACCAATGAATCCGCCCAGAAAATCGACAGCATGTATGGTCGGGTAATGGGGGGCGGAAGTGGTCAACAGCAAACCAACAGTCAACAACCGTGGATAATCAATATTTACGATGCGCCCGCCGGCACCACTGCCGAAGTGGACGACGAAAAACGGGTGATCGCCATCATGATGAAAGATGCCAACAGCGGTGGCCAATATATTTCCTACATCCAACAGAAACTAGGCGTAAGGCCAGGGGGCTATAAGTAATGGATAAATACCAGGACAGAGTCACCCAACAACAGCTGGACACGCTTAACCCGGACATATTGCTGTACCCGTGCAGCTATTTTAATAACGGCTTGCTGCCAGAACCTAGCCTGGCGGGTTACAAGTACCGTAATGGCAAAATAGTGATCCGGTCCCAAATGGATTTGGGGCTGGCCACCATGCGCCGACGTTGCCGAGTGGCCCCGTCACGGTTCCCGTTAACCTTTCAGTTTACGGGAGAGCAAAAAGAAGCGTTCGAAGCCTGGGTGTTTGATGAACTCGACGGCGGGGTGGAGTGGTTTTATCTGCCCTTGTTAACGGGTGATTTTAGGTTGGAAATTCACAAAGTGCAGTTTGTGGCCACGCCCGGTGAAGACAGTGATTTTGTTTGCACCGGTGTTTATCCCGTTCCAGAAGACCCGCGCCGCCGTGTATCAACTTGGGAGCTTACCGCCGAAGTTCAGGCGTTCCGTGCCAAACTTGAACGCTATAACGCCCGATTACTGACCCGTGACACGCTTTCAGGGTTGGAAAAAGCCGCGTTATCCGCTGAAAAGGCGGTGAACGAAACCCCAGAGATTAAGGAGAACTAACCGTGATCCTGTCAACGTTAGAATACCAACACCCCGCCTTACCTGGCGGGGTGTTGCGTTATGTCAAAGATAACATCGATCTGGATGCTGGCATCGAGGACGGCAGCGTGGTGACGTTTAAGGCGGGCCAGTTTGAATTTCAACTACCCGACAAAAACACCACCGGGCAAGAAGCGTTAAGTGTGGCCGCACCAAATACGGATTTAACCCTAACCCGTGCCATTGAAGCCGCCAAGATGTACGAGCCAATCACCCCAGTGGTGAGTATTTACCGCGAGTACGACACCGACGATTTAAGCCGCCCACGCAATAAAGCGATCCGGTTGACCACGTCGAGCGCCAAGATCACCACCACGGCGGTATCGATGACATCGAGCTGGAAAGATTTAACCAACCGACGTTTTTGCCGGCGCATTTATACCACTCAAACACACCCTGGGCTGAAATACCTATGATTGACCATTTTAGAGAATTACCGCCGGGCCATTATCCGCCTGATGGTTGTGCGCTGTTGGTGCGTGATGCCTGGCAGCGGTTATTTGACCTGTCAGATCTGCCGGTTCACGCTGATCAGTTTGTGACAGTCGAGCAAGCCACCCAACACATGGAAAGTTACCAGGGCGCGTTGTTGGAAGTAATCACCAAGCCAGAGCATGGCAGCATGGTGATAGCGACCCGGGGCGACCATTGGCACTGTGGTGTATACAGCACAGAACAAGCGCCAGGCTACGTTATCCATGCCCTTGGCCGTACCGTCAAGATTGAACCCTTAACCCAGTTTAAACGCCGTTTCGACGCCGTGGAGTTTTACCGTTATGCCGCACATAATCGAGTTCAGACACCCGATAAAGCGGGATGATTACCAACTGCATACCGTTCCAGAAGGTACCAACCTGGCCGAATGGGTTAGCAGTAATAAGCCGGCAACGGCAAACCTGATCGCCACCCGTAATTTTAGCCAGTTGGATGATTTGGATATTACCCTGGGCGAGTTTGACGCCGTCAGTATCCGTCCTAAATTGGGATTTGGTATTGATTGGGTGATTTGGGCTGCGCTGGCCGTGTCGGTAGCGTCGGCCGTGTATGCTTACACTCAAATGCCGGACGCTTCAGGCAATCAAGATACTCAGCAAGCCAGTAGCGTTTATAACTACAACGGCCAAGGGAACAAGCCAAAACTGGGCAATCCGGTACCGGTTCAGTTTGGCAGAATGCCCCATTACCCGGATATTATTAGCCCCAATTGGTGGGAATATGTCGATAACGAACAGTATTACTACCAGAGTTTTTCTAAAGGGGTGGGCAAGTTCCAGATCCATGAGCACTACATAGGGGAAACCCCGTTAAGTCAGTTTGACGATATCGAAGTGCGCGTGTACCAACCAGGGCAAACGGTGAACCATTTCCCTCATATTGTCTGGACGTCAAAAGAAGTGGGCAGCACCGACGGCCAAGGCGGTTTAACCTTGGATGGTGTCACCACGGGCTGGGTAGCAGAAGCCAGCAGCCAGGAAGCCCGTTTTAAAAACCGAATCGTCGAATTATGGTCCCAATACAGCCGCCGAGCTGGTAAGGATGACACCCGCACGGTATGGGAAAAAGACCAGTGGCCATGGAGTACAGGCCAGCATGTGGTGATAACGTCTACCACTCAAACGGAATTGATGTTTGAAGGTAATTTGCACTTTCACGACGTGGGCGACGATGGCGACATTATCGATCCTGATGATTTGCCCGATCAAATTGAAAACCCATTAGGGTGGGCGTTCGTCAGTATTGGCCAGCGCATCATCATTCAAGGGGCTGGGGTGAACTCGGGTACTTTTGTGGTGGCTAAAAAGCTCGATGGTAATCGAATCGAGGTAAACAACGACAGCGGCCAGCCAGTCACCAACTTTGAACCCATGAATAACGTGTTTAGCCGAGTTTATGAGGCGACCACCAATGATGGCACCTATGTGTGTAAAGACGACAGCGGTAACGTGTGGCTGGTTAATTCCGACACCTTAGAGGAAGTGGCAGACTGGCCGGGCTTTAAGGAAATGACCAGCGGTACCGCTTTGCTATCTGTTTTAGAAAAGGATGTGGAAGCGGAATGGATCGGTAATTTCTTAACGGTACCCAGTGGCGCTACCGCCTTAGACGTGGCCGTGGATTACTTAATGCCGCGCGGTTTGGGTGAAATGAATAACGACGGGGTGATCGTTAACCGCACGGTGAAATGGCAAGTAAGGGTGCGCCCAGCTGGCAGCAATGACGCTTATCAAACCCGTGAATTTTCGTTAACCAAAGCTGACAACACCCCGCAACGTGTCACCTTGTGGCTTAACAAAGAAATGGGATTAGCCCCTGGGCGCTGGGAGATCGGCAGCCGCCGGGTTAGTACCGTCACCGATTCAACCCGGGTGTTTGATGAAGTGCAATGGATGGGCCTTAAATCCGTCATACAGCGCGATTATACCAACCCAGAAGAAACCATAATCACACTGAAGATTAAAGCCACCAACGCGCTATCACAGCAGGCTAACCAGCAGTATTGGAACGACAGCACCCGCATTGTGCCGGTTCGCCAGTCTAATGGCCAATATGTTGAGCAACCCACCCGATCGATATCCCACGCTGTGATCGATGCTTGCCGAGATCAAGTTTACGGTTCGGGTTTGCCTGATGATGCCATAGACCTGGACACCTTCGAGGCTTACCACAATACATGGGAAAGCCGGGGCGACTATTGCGACGGCTTGTTTGATCAGCCGACCGCGTTCTGGGATGCCATCGGCAAACTGTTACTGGTTGGCCGAAGTTACCCGCGTATTGATTTCGGGAGTGTTAGCCTTTGGCGTGACGAGCCACGTAGCGTTCTATGTAAGCCATATTCACCGGTCAATATGGAGCCTGATAGCTTCACAGCCGATATACGCTTGGTTGAAGATGATGATTACGACGGCATAGAACTGGAATGGTTCAACCCGCTGACGCGCAAATCTGAAACTTACCTGGGAATGGTGAGCAATCAGCAAGGCTATAACCCTAAACCGCTGAAAATGCCGTTTATCACCAACGCCGACCATGCAGAGCGTGAGGCGTTATTTCATGCCGCCGTGCAAGCCTTTCGCCGAACTAATATTGATTTTTCTACCGACATTGACGGGTGGGAGTCCAATTATGGTGACGTGGTCCCGGTGGCGCACGATGCCTTGGAGTGGGGCGCATCCGGTCAGGTGATCGAGAAAATGAAAGGGGAGGACGGTAACCAGTATTTGCAGCTGTCCGGCATAACAGAATGGGAAGAAGGAAAAGCCCATTACCTTATGTTTAACCTGGATAACAAAGGTGTGCACGGCCCGTATCGCGTCGAGCGTACCACCGCTGATGACATTGTGATCCTAATCGACGAGCCGAAACACCCCATTTACGCGGTAGGTGAAACAGGTCAAAAGCCTAGTGAGTACATGTTTGGCCAAGCGAACCGGATGTATAAAAAGTGCATTCTGATGCAAGTCCAACAGAAAGGGGAGTTTTCAGTGGGATGTGCCGCTGTAGAAGACGACCCGCGCGTGGATGCTTACGCCTAAATTAATTTGTAATAACAACCAATGCCCAGCCATAGCGCTGGGCTTTTTTATGAGGTTAATCCATGACCCAGAACATTGAACAACGCACCGAAGTAGCGGTGAAGAAGTACGAAGGTGCAAGCAACACTGTTGAAAAAATTGCTCATACTGATAGCACCGTTAACACTCCAACTGGAGATAGAAAATCATTTCCTAAAATTAGTCGTGAATGGGATGACGAATCACAACGCCTTCAGAAAGGCTGGGGTGATGAATCAAATCGGTTGCAAGCGGAGTGGCAAAATGACAGTTCAGCGATCCGTGAAGATTGGCAAAATGAACGAAATGAACTTAGCACTAAAGCGTTAGGTGTTAAAGCCTGGGAGTCCGGGCAAACCGAAACCAATATTAATCAGCAACGCAGATGGTCTGATAATCACACCTATTTGCCGAAGACTGTACCAGCGGTAATGGATGCAGGTGGACCTGATGACAATTGGATCCCCTATACGGCAGATAAATCAGACACGCTTAATGATGTTTTTGGAAGAAAGCCAGTTGATTTAACAGTGGGTCTGGTATTGGCCCCAGACGTAAAGTTTAATTACCCTAAATTAAATGCTAACGGGAAAGTATGGGAGCTTGATGATAGTGATCAGCAACTCACTGTTAAAAGCTTTTCTGAGACAGCGGATGAGCATTTAATTATTACCTTAAATGATGACAGTCAAGTTGTTGCTAATAAAGCTTATGGTGCCACACGCACTTATGTAAGCAGAGAGGAAGTGTTTAGGCAACAAGAGTTAACCGAAACTAAAATTTTATCTCTAAAATCCAGCAAAGTAACTGGTGCTGTAGTTGATGGTTACACTGGGATTCGAATAAACAACTTAGACCAAAACAATAATAAGTTGTGGTATGCGTGGGATAAATTACCTAAAGGGGAAATAGCGAGTTTTATTGACAATAACGATTATGGAACAGCGACGCTAACGAATACCGAGGGTGAATCATTTACGTTCTTAACGAAAAGGCGTTACGAGCTTAGATTAAGAATGCATGTTGATGGCTGGGGTGCTGCATCAGATGGTGTGATATCCGAACCATCATTGATTGCAGCTAGCCTAAACGAAAACTTAGAACCCATCACTAACCAAGATGCACATGACAATAAAGATGCATTTAAAGCTGCCTTTGAGTATTGGTTGTCTCAACCAACGCAATTTAAAGGTGCGCTGAATTTTTCACGAGGTTCATATAAAACGACGGAACCCTGGTACTTTAAAGATCAGCCAACCATTTTTGGTGAATTACTTGGGGATGGTCAAACTATTATTGATTTCGACTTTACCGAGAAAGCCTATAAAAACATGGTTGAGTGGATATCATGTCGAGAGCTCAAAGCGACTAACTTGTGGCTTCGTTATCTTCCTGAAACCAACCTCCCTGAATGTGGGTTGTTGAAGGCTAGATACGCAATAACTCCTACAACAGATAGATTCAGTGGGAGACACCGCTATAGCAATTTTCGTATAACAGGCAAATTCACTATTTCCGCATATTATAACTATGCAACAGAAGAACAGTATTATGAAAATATTCAGTTTCGTAATTTCAACAAGGATCTTATAACCGGCTCGGGCATTGGCCATGCTGTAGTAATTACTGCACATAACCTGCATGGGGTATCGTCTGAATACACAACGATCATAGACTATAAACAGTCAACGACAATTTTCAATATGCAAAACCCCAAATTTGAACAGGCCGGTGAGGATGATCATAGTGTGTCATTTTTGTTTGCAGGAGGAACAGGGTTAAACATTGTTGGTGGTTATATACAAAGTAACGGATTAGCATCATTAATGCTTGATTCAAGCAATGGTTCGTGCGGTAACGTTACAATCATGTCAACCCAGCTTGAGCAATCAAATAAAGATACATCCGATCCTAACTATAAAAATTTCAACTATTCAATCGTATTAAAAGCGAACACTGAATCTACACCATATGCTGCATCTTCTCATATTGGCATTACAGTTATCGGTCTGGCTGAGTTTGGCGAGAAGTCAATGTTGATAGATACAGGAAAGATTGTTGAGAAATGTTCATTCAACTTTTCAAGAAAAGTTGAATCTGTCCATAGTGGCGCAATTACTACTATTATAAAGTCTACAAAGTTCCTTTGTTCACAAGGTGTGGACTTAACCAAAACGAAAACGCTTACGGATGTTGCGATTACTTGCGATAAGTGGGAAGACATTAAAATCCCTCAAAACCGCGCAAACACAGTTACTCTAACTGCACAAGATGCGCCATATTTTGAGGGTGACACAGAAGATACCAGAAATTCAGTTGATGGGGTTATGACCGCATTATATGGAAATATAATGGTTGGCAATCCAAGTGCGCCAATAAAAAGCGTGGTTCTAGGCAGTGGCCAACCTATTCATGGTATGGAAATTAAGCTGTGCTCCGGATCAACTGCCGCCATAACGCTACAACATAACGCAGTTGATGGAAACATCTACACGAGCACGGGTTCTGATTTAACGCCGGCATGGTATGAGCATGTATTGCTTAGATGGAACCGTCGCGCTGGTAAGTTTGTGGCTTCTATTATGTAGTTTTGTCACTTATCTTCTATCAAAGATCCAATCAACCTATACCGCCACACCTCGTGGCGGTCACTCCTTATCATCCATTCTGTTAATTCCTTGCCAAAAAAGCGTTTTTTCGTTCTAATGACTGTATGCATATACAGTGTTAAGGGGCCATTGAATGCCAAATAACCAAAACAACTTAATAACCGGTGATCTTTCTTGTACCATAAAGAACTTAGATGAGTTTTTGCGCTTTTTATGCGCGACAGGTGAAGATTCCGAAGTGTGCGATCCCGGTTTAGCGCATGGGCTTAGGCTGGCCCAAGGTGCAAGTAGCTGGATAAAAACCAACCTTCAGAGTAAGCAGGGCAATGATTCGCACGGTCACGAATCCGAAGAAAACCGATCTTAACAGATGCAAAAGGCTGCATCGTGTGGTAGATTTATTTGCGTTACCACGGTATGTGGTGAAGATTTGAAGAAGTAGAACAAGAAATAAACACAATTTGAATTTAGGCAAGATTCAGATGGTGAAAAGCCCGGCGGCAAACCGGGCTTCTCGATAATCCGAGACGCAACAAAAAAGCGTAAACGAATTGATTGGCATTAATTAGTTTACTTGTTGCGGTTCCCCACTGCAAGCCTTGCCGCCGATTTTATAGGCGACAAATGGACAAGAACAGATCCAATAACCGAGAGGTTAAGTATTCTGAAGCCGTGCGCGAAGTGTTAATAGGCTTAGGAAAGCACAAAATTGCAGAACCAACCCGCCGAGTTATCGATAAGCTAACGGGCTATGCTGCGAAACCCTACATGATGAAATCACTTAATGAAGTAGATTGCCGCCAGCGCGACTCGCAAAAGCGCGTCCGTGTGCGCATGATCCGCGTATTAAGCACGATCATTACCTACATTGATTGGTCTACGTTTCGTCTTGGTGTGGCCAAACCCAAAGAGCTTGATCCCGTCAAACATGCGTCTATCCGTAAGCGTTACAATGCTATCTATGGGGAAGACATGCCAGAATCAACCTGGTTTCGCTACATCGATAAGCTAGTGCGCGCCGGCTACCTAAACAGCCAGGCCATGGATTTACGCGATAAAGAAGACGGTAAGATCCGAGGTGTAGCCGGTTACAAATGGCTAACCGCAAAGCTATTCAAAGAACTGGGCTTCAAATCTGGATGGCTTGATCTACAGCGCCAATATGCCATGGTACGCCTAGATAAAGCGAACCTGTCGAACGCCTGGCCTATCTATGCCAGCAAGCTGTCCAAGAAAAAGCGCGCAGAAGCGTTGAAAATGGAAGCCTACCAAACCGATTCCAATCAAGGCCAGTTTGATACCGACTGG
>MDTG01294071.1_pt1 | contig 12486 bp, 14 predicted proteins | sample 811421 | NCBI WGS metagenome assembly MDTG01 (sample SAMN05326645, study PRJNA326480) | marine metagenome | isolation source: seawater | place: Pacific Ocean: South East | collected 2011 | reverse complement strand
TTTTATTTTTTTTCTCCTTCTGAAATATTTAATTCCCCCTATTCTTCTAACCAGAACACTTTCTTTAATAGACTGATCATAAATAGCATCATAAAAAAAATTGTGCTGATCGGCAAAAACTATAACTTTTTCTCTTTTGCTTAAATTTATTAATAAGTTACTTATTAAACTTTCAATACCTCCTACTCTAGAAGGAAAACATTGTGTAAGCACTATAATCATAATTTTATTTTTTTGCTTAAAGAGGTGTGGTTACATTTTGTAGCCATTTGCGTTCTTTTAAATTAACAAAGTTATTCAAATTATCATATACTTTTTTATGATAATTATTAATCCATTTAATTTCAAATTCACTTAACATTTCTTTTACTATTAAATCTTTATCTATAGGGGCCCATGATATATTTTCAAATTCTAAATTTTTTTTATCTTTTTCCTTAACTACTATAATATTTTCTATACGAATTCCATATTCTCCTTCTTTATAAAATCCTGGTTCATTAGATAATATCATGCCTGGCATCAATTGAATATTTTGAAATTGGCCCTTTTTTGCAATTCGTTGTGGTCCCTCGTGCACACTTAAAAAACTTCCAATGCCATGGCCTGTTCCGTGATCATAATCTAATCCAATTTCATTTAAGCTTTCTCTAGCCAAGTAATCAACATCTGAACCAGTTGTACCTTTTTTAAAAACATGACTAGTTAATTTAATATGACCTTTTAATACTCTTGTAAATCGATCTTTTTGCTCTTTACTTGCGGTGCCTATAATTATTGTTCTAGTTATATCAGTAGTACCATCATAATATTGTGCTCCAGAATCTATTAAGTAGATAGAATTTTTGAATAATTTAGAATTATTATTTTTATTAACACGGTAATGAGGTAAAGCAGCATTTTTTCCTACAGCTGAAATTGAGTCAAAAGAAATTGAATGAAAAAATTCATTATTTTTTCTCAGTAGATATAGTTTTTTTCCTAAATTCATCTCAGTTTTAGAATTAAAATCCTTAAGATTTTTTAACCAACATAGAAATTTAGTTATACTTACTCCATCTCTAATATGTGCTTTTCTAGCACCGTCTAACTCTGTAGAATTTTTTTCTGCCTTTGGTAATAAACATGGATTTGGAATGTTCTTAATTATAAGTTCTGATTTAAAAGCTAATTTATAAAAATAATAAGAAGTGTTTTGAAAATCAATACCAATTTTCTTTTTGTTTAATAATTTTATAAAAATTGAATTTATTTTATTAATTGAATGTAAATGAAGATTTTTTAACAAATTATTTTTTAGTTTTTTACTTAAATTATTTATAGAAATGTATAGTATTGCTTTACCTTCAGATGGAATAAGTAAATATGAAAAAGCAATTGGTGTATATTGAATATCATTACCTCTTATATTCAAAATCCAAGCAATTGAGTCAAGGCTTGTTATTAAATAACAATTTAAATTTTTCCTTTTTAATAAATTCTGAAATTTTTTAATTTTTGTCTCTCTACCTAATCCTGCAAATTTAATTGGATGATCAAAAACTTTAGAATATTTTTTTTTCGGTTGTTTTTTCCATATTTTATCAATTGGATTATTGTCTAGATATACTAATTTAACATCACTATCTTTTGTATATTCTAGGAATTTTTCAATTTCTTTTATAGAGTGTAGTTTAGGATCAATTGCGATTGATTTAACAAATTTGCAGTAACTTTTAAATTTTATCCAAAAGTCTTCATAGTGTTTTAAGCTAATTTCTTTTCCATTAATTTGTTCTTTTGCTTGAAAAGTATATCTGCCATCTACAAATAAATTTGCTTTGTTTTGACCAATAATAGCTCTTCCAGCTGATCCTGAAAAATTAGTAAGCCATTTTAATCTTTCTGCGTAAGGAGCTATATACTCATTTAAAAATTCATCAGTCCTGTTAATAATAAATATGTCAATATTATTATTCTTTAAGCTTTCTTGTAACTTTTGAAGATTTGAAGGTTTAATCATATATTTATAAACATTTCTGAATCAATATTTCCACCAGAAATCATAACTACAACTGTTTTATTTTCTATATTGGTTTTTTTTAACATTGCAGCAGTTGCTGCAACTGCTCCACCAGGCTCAATGATCATTTTTAAATGTTCTGCAATAAAAGGAATAATTTTTTTAACTTCTTCATCTTTAACTACTAATCCGCCACTTAAGTTTTCTTTATTGATTGGGAAGGTTATATTACCTGGTTGTGGTGCAAGAAGTGCATCACAAATTGAAAAATTGTTAATTTTATTTCTTTTAATTGAACCAGCTTCTAATGAAATTTTAGTGTCATCAAATCCTTCTGGTTCTACAGAATATGATTGAATATTAGGAAATTTATGTTTTAAATATGTTGAAGTTCCAGCTATTAAACCTCCACCTCCACAACAACATAAATAAATATCTGGCAAAATTGATAGTGAATCTAATTCTTCTGCAATCTCTTTCCCAGCAGTCCCTTGTCCAGCTATAATATCATAATCATCATAAGGTCTAATTATTGCACTTTTTTCATTTGCAACAATTTCTTCCGCAATATTTTCTCTTAACTGTTTTTGAGGATCATAAAGAATTATTTCTGCATTGTATTTCTTTGTATTTTGGATTTTAATTTTAGGTGCATTTTTAGGCATTACAATTTTTGATTTAATTTTATTTTTTTTAGAAGCTAGTGCCACAGCTTGTGCATGATTGCCTGATGAGTATGCCACAACTCCATTTTTTTTTTCTATATCATTCAATCTAAGAATTTTGTAAGTTGCACCACGAAATTTGAAAGACCCAGTATTTTGCAGATTTTCACATTTAAAATAAACCTTAGCATTTAACAAATTATTGATAAAATCATTAGTAATAAGAGGTGTTTTAATTACTTTATCATGAATCTTTTTATAAGCTTCATCAATCTGCTGATAATTAAAAGATTTCATAATTAGGTATATTATTAACTTATTTATTGGAATTAATAAAAAAAAATATATTTAATAACTATGGAAGAGCAAAAAATAATATCTCCATGCATAAGTGTATGTAAAACTGATCCTGTATCTGGGTTTTGCTATGGCTGTGGGAGAACAAATGAAGAAAAAAAAATATGGAAAGATGAAACTACCTCCAACAAATGGAAAGAGGAAAATATTCATGAGTTAAAAACAAGACTTTCCAATTGGCAATTGATTGCATTTGAAGAATCTTATAAATCTAAGATGTCAACTGGCATGTCTCTAATTAAAAAAAAATTATTAGAAAGTAAGAAATCTTGAAATTTATTTATATTTTTGTATTTTTATTTATTTCTCCAAATATTTATAGTCAAACAAAAAAAATGATTTTAGATAATTTACAAAATCCAGGAATAACTTCTCAAGGTCAAAGATGGTCATTTTTTACAGATGGAGTAATGGGTGGGTTATCAAAAGGAAAAGCAGAAATAACTGAGATTAACAATGTTGCTTGCTATAGAATGACTGGGAATGTAACAACTGAAAATAATGGGGGCTTTATCCAAATAAGAACTCCGATAAACCCTGAAATTGACGCTGCAAATCATGATGGGATATATTTGAAAATATATGGAAACAACAAAAAATATTCTCTACATATAAGAACTCCATTCACATTAGCTCCATGGCAGTATTATTTTTACAAATTTGAAGCAAAAAATAATTGGATGGAAATTAAAGTTCCATTTAATAAATTTGAAAAATCTAATTTTTATCAACCAAAAAAACTCCCAAATCAAAAGTTAAAAACAATTGGATTAGTAGCAGGATTTGATAATTTTAAAGCAGATGTTTGTTTAGCTGAAATTGGATTTTATTAGTAATCAATTTTTTTTAAATAGAGACCATAGGCAGGCGCTGTCATTCCAGCATATTCTCTTTTTTTAGAATTAATTATTTCTAATATTGATTTTTTCAGTAATCCTTTTCCTATATCAATAAGTGTTCCAACCATTATTCTTACCTGAGAATGTAAAAATGATTTGGCAGATATTGTAAAAATTATATTTTCTCCATTAGTAGTTATTTTAAAAAAATCTATAGTTTTAATTGATGTTGCAGATTGGCAATCAACAGATCGAAAAGAATCAAAATCATATTTACCTAAAAAAAATTTAGATTCATTAATAATTTTGTCAATATCAAGCTGTTTGTGTACACACCATGCTCTTTTATTTTCTAGAGTTAGTGGGGGACGTCTATTTATAACTCTATACTCATACCAACGTTTTTTAGCAGAAAATCTTGCATTAAAATTCTTATTGACATTTTCAGCAGATAAAATTGAAATAGAATCTGATCTTAGATGCTGATTAAGACCATCTCTTATAGTATCTAAACTTATCTCTTTACTTGTAAAAAAATTCGCTACTTGACCTTTAGCATGTACTCCCGCATCAGTTCTGCCTGCACCAAATATTTTAACTTTTTCAGATATCAATTTTTCAATTGAAATTTCAATAGAATTTTGAATTGATCTGCCATTATTTTGACTTTGCCAACCAACGTAATCTGTTCCGTCATACTCAATTAAAATTTTATAATTAAACATTTAATTTATCATTAATAATAAATTTATAACCTTTGATAAATTCATCTAATTTCATCCTCTTCTTACCTTCTCTTTGAAGAAGCATAGGTAAAATGCTACCATCTTTACAGCCTAATTCGAAATTGCTATTTATAATTGTAGAAGAAGTTCCGATATTTTTACCTTTAGTAGCACTGATTATTTTTATTCTTTCTTTTTTATATGTAAACCAGGCACACGGACTTGGAGAATGAGCTTTTATTAAATTAAGAATTTGTTCAGTGTTTTTATTAAAATTAATTTTTCTCATATCTGGACTTATTTTTTTTGCATAAGTTACTAATTTTTCATCTTGTTCTTTTGGTAAAATCGACTCATTAAAAATTTTTGGTAATGTTTTAATTAATAACTTTATACCTAATTTTGTTAAATTATTTGTTAAAATTTCTTTATCAATATTTTTATCTATTTTTAATTCGATCTGAGATAATATCGGCCCAGCATCTAATCTTTTAACCATCTTTATAATTGAAATACCAGTCTTCACATCTCCATTTAAAATTGAATGTTCAATAGGTGAAGCACCTCTCCAACGAGGAAGAAGGGATACATGAATATTTATGCATCCAAATTTAGGTAGTTCAAGATAGGTTAATGGTAAAATTTTACCATAAGCCATCACAACTATTAAATCTGGTTCAATTTTTTTTATTTTATCGTAAAAGTCATCTTCTAAATTAAAAGGTGTTAATACTTCAATTTTATGTTTTGAAGCCATCTCATATACCGGTGAATTATAAGTTTTCATTCCTCTATTTTTTTTTGTTGGATTTTGTGTAACAACAGATACTATATTGTAATTATTTATTATTAAATTTTCTAAAAACTTAGAAGCAATTAAAGGTGTTCCAATAAAGATTATTTTTTTTTCTTTCATTTTTTTTATCTTTTACTTATCAGCTTTTTAACTTTTTTAATCATCATATTTCTTTTTAAGGCTGAAAGATAATCAACAAATAATTTTCCAGATAAGTGATCAATTTCATGTTGTAAAACCCTAGACTCCAAACCTTTTGCTTTTTTTCTTATCAATTTTTTATTTTCATCAATGTATTCTAAAGTTATTTCTTCAGGTCGCTCTATTTCTGCGTACTGTTCTGGAAGTGATAAACAGCCTTCCTCCATTAGTATAGTTTTTTTTGAGTATGATATTATTTTAGGATTAAATAAAACATACTTTATTAGATTATCATTTTCTTTATCGTTAATATTGATTGTTATAATTTTTTTTAATATGCCTATTTGATTTGCAGCCAAGCCTAGTCCAGGTGCCTCGATTACTATACTCATCATTTCATTTGCTAAATCTAAATCCTCTTTCTTGATTGATTTTAATTCAAGAGCTTTTTGTTTTAAAATAGGGTGTGGTACATATAAAATTTTTTTCATTAAAATTTAAATAATTTTTTTTCTTAACTGAAATGCAGTATTTAATGTATTCTCATCTAGATAATGTACTTCTCCTCCAATCGGAATCCCTTGAGCTAAACGTGTAACATTTAAATTTTTGATTTGATCAAGTTTTTCAGCAATAACATGGCTTGTAGTTTGTCCTTCCATCGTAGTACTTAAAGCTAAAATTACTTCATTTATTTTATTTTTTTTTATTCTATCTAGTAATTTATCTATAGATAATTCTTCTGTTCCTATACCATTTATAGCTGATAAACTTCCGCCCAAAACCTGATAAAGTCCTTTATAAAAACCAATTCTTTCAAATGTCCATAAATCAGAAACGTCTTCGATTATACAAATAGAACTTCTATCCCTATTATGATTTGTACAAATATTACATGGATCAACTGTGTCCAAATTACCACACTCCGAACATTCAATAATTGTTTTAAATGATGTTTCAAATGTTTTCATAAGAGATATAAAAGATCTATCCTTATTTTTTAATAGATACAAAGCTATCCTTTGAGCAGATCTCCTACCTATTCCTGGAAGTTTTGAAATTTCAGAAATCAGTTTATCTATTGCTGAATTTTGCATAAACTAAAAAGGTAGTTTCATTCCAGGGGGTAATGATAAGCCTCCTGTTAAAGACTTCATGTGTTCTTGTGCTGCAGCTTCGCCTTTCTCCTTTGCATCATTTGTTGCAGCAACAATTAAATCCTCTAATATTTCTTTTTCGTTTGATTTTATCAAACTATCATCAATTTTAATATTCTTGATTATACCTTTTGCGTTTGACACAACTTTCACTAAACCGCCCCCTGAACTACCTTCAACTTCTATATCTTTAAGTTTTTCTTGAGCTTCAGCCATTTTTTTTTGCAATTCTTGAGCCTGTTTCATCATATTACCTAAATTAACCATCAATTTTCCCTTTCTTTGTTAATTTTTTTTCAAAATTTTTTTCTTCACTTGTTTCAGATATATTAGTAATTGAGTGAATTTTCACTCCTGGAAACTCTTCATAAATTTTCATAATTTCAGGATTATTTTTCATTTTTTCAATTTCTTTTTGTTGAATTAAAATATCTTCTTCAAATAAAGAAATTCCTAAATTACTTGTTGAAGAATGAACTTGCCATATTCTCCCTGTCCACTTTGAAATTAATTTAGATATAATTCTGTTAAAATTTTTATCTTTTATTCCAGAATTATTTATTATAATTTTTCCCTCTTCAAAAGAAATTAGTTTCACATTATTATACAGTTCAGCATGCAACAATCCCTCTTTTTTATAATAAAAAAGTTCAACTAGCTCTCTAAATGTCTTTAAGATTAGACCGTTTTTTTTATTAGTCTGTTTTTCATTTAACAAATTATTATTTTTATTTACATCAATTGAGTCATTTTTATTTAAAACTGATGAATTAGTCTCTTCATTATTGGAATTACTTTTATCTAATAATTCTTGTGGTCCAGGGCCATCATGCAAAAAGATCAATCGCAAAATAATCATTTCCCCATGTTGAAATAAATGCAGACCTGATTGAAGCTCTTGATAACCCTTAAATAATATTTGCCATATAATTCCCAGTGAGGACATTGTTAATTTTGATGAAATTTCGAGACCCTTAGTTCTTTCTAACTCCGGTATATAAATATTATTTTTTAATTCTGGAGAAATTTTTAATTGAGTAAAAAAATGAACAGCATTCAACATTTCATCAAATATTAAAACTATATCTGAGCCTGAATTATAAAGATCTTTATAAATTATTAATGCTTCTTCAGCTTTGCCTTCAAGAATTTGTTCGAGCAAATCATATATTTTACCTCTATCAGCAAGACCTAGCATTGATGATATTGTTTTTGAATCTATTACATTTTGATTATCTGTAATTGCTTGATCAAATAGACTTAACCCATCTCTTACTGACCCATCAGCTGCTCTTACTATTAAAGCTATTGCATCATCATTAATTTTAACTTTTTCTAAATTTGCAATCTTTTTTAAGTATAATGTAAGGACTTTATTCTCAATACGATGCAAATCAAATCTTTGACATCTTGATAAAATTGTTATTGGTATTTTTTTAACATCAGTTGTAGCAAATATAAATTTAACATGCTCAGGTGGCTCTTCTAAAGTTTTAAGTAAAGCATTAAAAGCACTTTTTGAAAGCATGTGAACTTCATCAATTATAAAAATTTTATAAGGACTATTAACAGGTTTATATTTAACATTTTCAATTATCTCACGAATATCATCAATACCTGTCTTACTTGCACCATCCATTTCAATAACATCTAAATTATTATCAGAGGAGATTGAATTACATGATTCACAATCATCACATGGTTCTGAAGTATTTTCTAACTTATCCTTACAATTTAAACTTTTTGCTAAAAGTCTAGCTGTAGTTGTTTTACCAACTCCTCTTACTCCAGTTAAAATATATGAATAAGCTATCCTATTATTTTTAATTGAATTAGTAAGGATTTGAACAAGCATATCTTGACCTATTAAATCTTCAAATTTTGTAGGTCTATATTTACGAGCAAGTACTTTGTATTTTTTAATATCTGTCATTTTTATATGGAAGGTTAAGAGACCCAGATAATCTTGTTACAGCTGCTTCTTTTCAGATCTGACTGAATTAGCAAGTTATTTGCCCTCTAACCTTCCCTACCTAATATAACATTAATGAAAAAAAAACCTATACAGACTTTAACAAAATGATCTATTTTTTACGAAATTCAGATTTTTTATAAACACCCAAAATTGATATTTTAGTACAAAAAAATTTCATTTCTTCAAGAGCTAACTTTACTGAATTTTCTTCAGGATGACCCTCAAAATCTATATAAAATTGTGCAACATCAAAACCCTGAGGATGGACATAACTTTCTAGTTTTGTAATATTTACGCCATTACTTGCAAAACCACCAAGGCATTTATAGAGTGATGCAGGTATACTTCTAACAGTAAAAATCAAAGTTGTTATTGTTTCATCAAAATTAGTCTGAGAAAGATCAAGTTTTTTTGACATAACAAGAAATCTTGTAACATTGTTTTCAGCATCCTGAAAATTTGGTTCTAAAATTTCTAAGTTATATATTTTAGCTGCTAACTCAGAAGCAATAGAAGCATCTTCTTTGCTGTTAAGATTTGCAATATGTTTGGCAGATCCTGCAGTATCTGCTGAAATAATCATTTCTTTATTTAAATCTATAATTTTTTTTCTACATTGAGCTAATCCTTGTTCGTGACTATGTATTCTTTTAATGTCTGATAATTTAGCCCCAGGTATAACTAATAAATTATGTTTTACTTCTAAAAAATATTCAGCAATTATTTTCAGATCAGACTCAGGAATTAATCTTTGTGTATCAGCAACTCTCCCTGCTTGAGAATTTTCAATTGGAACCATTGCAACATCAGCTAAACCTTTTTTTACAGATTGAAACATTTCTTCAAAAGTTGAGCATGCCAAACTTTTAGATTCTGGAAACAAATTTTTTCCAGCTAATTCACTAAATGCTCCATTAGTTCCTTGAAAGGAGAAATTATTAATCTTAATCATTAGATCTCTTTATAATATTTTGTATATTAATTAAATCATCTTTTGTATCTATACTTATAGGAACATCTTCAACGTAAGTTATTCCTATCTTAATGCCTGCATCAATAGCACGTAATTGTTCTAAATTAAGATTTAATTCATTTTTAGATGGCTCAAGATTAACGAACTTTTTTAAACAACTTAGGTTGAAACTATAAATTCCAACATGATGATAAACGTTAGTAATATTATTTTTGGAATTTTTGTAAAAATCAATAGCCTCACCAATATTATTATTTTTTTCCCATTTAATTTTAACCTTAGTTATATTAATATTTTTTTCTTCATCTAATGATAAATTTGTAGAAAGAGTTCCCATTAAATATCCATACTTTATAGGTTCATTTACTTTCTTGATATGTTCAGGGTCTATTAGAGGCATGTCTCCCTGCAAGTTAATTACACTTTCAAAGTCATTATTTTTTTCAATTTTTTTTAAAGCAGCATAAACTCTGTCTGTTCCAGATGGTAAATTAGGATCAGTCATTATAGCATTACCGCCTTGATTTGTTATTAAATCAAATACTTCTTTTTCACTGCAGGCAACATAAACTTCCCCTACATTTGATTTTTTTGCCTGCTCCCAAACTCTTTGAATCATGGGAATATCATCAATCAATGCGAGAGGTTTATTTGGAAAGCGCTTGGATGCCATCCGGCTCGGTATAATTACTAAGGTTTTCATAAATTATGCGACAATTAAGTTAAAAAATTATTTTTTATCCCGCTATCCTTTCTATTCATTTTCTAAAAAATCTATATATGTGTTTTACACATGTCTGCACTTGAAGTTAATAAAATTTTTGCATCATTTTTACTAGCTATAATACTTTTAATAGTAATTAATTTTGTGGGTGATTTAATTGTAGATAAGGAAAATAATGAATTATTAGAAACAGCTTATAAAATTGAAATTGATGAAGTGGAGAGTCTGAAAACAGATTCTTCAAAAAGTGAATTAGTTTCTGAACCAATATCGCCTCTTTTAGCTAGTGCCTCAATTGAAAATGGAGAGAAAATTTATAAGAAAAAATGTAGCAGTTGTCATAACTTTGAGAAAAATAGTGCAAACAAAATTGGTCCAGTATTGTGGGATGTAATTAATAGGCCTAAAGCAAACATTATTGGTTTTGCTTACTCAAAAGCTTTATCAGAATTTGGTGGTAAGTGGGGATTTGAAGAAATTTCAGAATTTTTATATAAACCAAAAGATTATGTTAAAAATGGAAAAATGAATTTTGCAGGTTTGAAAAAAATAGAGGATAGGGCTGATTTAATTATTTTTTTGAGGCAACAATCTGATAACCCAATTGAACTTCCTTAAACAAAATCATTATGGAATCTCCTTATAAAGAATTTGTCAACTTTGCAAATTCCATTGCTGATGAAGCATCGAAAGTATCTATGGACTACTTTAGAACTACACTAGATATAAATGATAAAGAAGATATGAGTCCTGTTACAGTCGCTGATAAAAATATTGAATTAAAAATTCGTGAATTAATTAATGAAACCTATCCAACACATGGAATATTGGGAGAGGAGTTTGATCAAATTAATTCGAATGCTGAGTTTGTTTGGGTAATTGATCCAATAGATGGAACAAGAAGTTTTATCGCAGGACATAAAGATTTTGGTAATTTAATTGCATTGTTGCATAATAATAATCCAGTAATTGGAATTATAAATTGCCCAGCTCATAAAGAAAGATGGGTTGGGATTAAAAATGAAGTTACCACATGCAATGGAGAAAAAGTGACAACATCTAAAGAAAATAAATTGGAAAATAGCTATTTATTTACTTCCGGTATATATTTTGATGAGCCTATTTTAAAAAATGGTTATGAGTTAATAAAGAATAAAGTCAGATATTATAGGTTAGGCGGTGATTGTTATATGTATGGAATGCTAACCTCAGGACTCATAGATATTGTGGTTGAGGATACTTTAAAAGTGCACGATTATATGGCTTTAATTAATGTGATAGAGGGCGCTGGAGGAAAAATAACAGATAAATTTGGAAAAGATATAACAATCAATTCTGATGGAAGTGTAATTGCTTCATGCAATGAAAACATCCAAAAACAATTAATTAATTTAATTAATGGGTAAATTTATAATTTCATTTTTTCTAAAATAGATTTATATTAAAATCATGAAGTTTTTTAATTTAATAAATATAGTTTTTTTTAGTTTGCTTGTAAGTAATATTAATGCTCAAGTAAATAATTCACATGCAATTGCTATGCACGGTGAACCAAAATATAAAGAAAATTTTACAAATTTAGACTATGTAGACCTAAGCTCAATTAAAGATGGCTCAATAGTAAGAAGTGCTATTGGAACTTATGATTCTTTCAACCCATTTATTCTAAAAGGAACATCGCCAGCAGGCTTAGGTACAATGTTTGAAACATTAACAACTGGCTCAAGTGATGAAGCTTTTACAGAATATGGATTGTTAGCAAAAAAAATTGAGTGGCCAGATGATAGATCTTGGGTTGAGTTTACTTTAAGAGATGAAGCAAAATGGCATGATGGAAAAAAAGTTAATTCTGATGATGTAGTGTGGACATTTAATACTCTAATGGAAAAAGGACATCCTTTTTATAAGTATTATTATGGAGATGTTTATGAAGTATTAAAAATCAATGAGAATAAAGTACGTTTTAATTTTAAAAATAATAATAATAAAGAATTAGTTTTAATAGTAGGTCAGCTTCCAGTATTACCAAAACATTATTGGTCTAACATAAATTTTCAAGAAACAACACTTGATATACCCTTAGGGAGTGGTCCTTATAAAATAAAATCTTTTGATGCTGGTAGATCAATAAC
>MDTG01435994.1_pt1 | contig 12487 bp, 21 predicted proteins | sample 811421 | NCBI WGS metagenome assembly MDTG01 (sample SAMN05326645, study PRJNA326480) | marine metagenome | isolation source: seawater | place: Pacific Ocean: South East | collected 2011 | reverse complement strand
TAGCAAGTTGTAACCTTGATCTTCCTACTAAACCACAAGCCGCGCTTGTGGCCGCACCTCTTCGGCCCGTTTCGCCAGATGAGTTTCTTCATAGTCCTAAGACTCAGAACTCAACGCCAGGCTTAACGTAGCGTCTGTGCGACATGCCCCCCATATATCAACGTTGAGACCAGATTGGATTAATCAAACAAATGACTGATAGGAAATTAAACCTAATTTTGCACTTATTCAGCACCGAAGAATTCTCTTAGCACAGGATGCATTTCCATGGCTTGCTCCTTCTGAATTTGTTCATATGTTCTCAGAATGATACCTACGGCTAGGAGAAGACCTGTTCCTGTTGCATTTCCAACCGTTCCCAGCAAATCTGCCCCAGCTGCCAATAATCCCACGAATGCTCCTGAAAACAAAGTAACATGAGGGATATATCGTTCGAGTATTTGCTCCAAAACACGTGGATTCTTCCTGAATCCTGGTATTTGCATACCAGTTCTTTCAATCTGTTTAGCTACATCCTTGGCACTCATGTTAGTAGTCTCAATCCAGAATTTCGCGAAGACCATTGATCCAACAGTCATCACAACAACATAGGCGACAATGTGGATCATAATTTGCCACAATTCATGACCGTATGCATCACCAGTTTGGTTCAATAATGGCAACAACCAATCCTGTACACCACCAACCATGGAAATGTACCATGCTAAGCCATCTTGGGGAGCAGTCGCCCCGGCATCGTATGCACCTAAGTATTTGGCAATACTGAAACTACCTTCTCTGCCAAGAATTGGAACGGTGGACAGAACGGGGTGACTCCAGAATAAAAGAGTGAACATATTGACGTTAGCGAGCAAAGCAGCCATCAAAATAACTGGAATGTTAGATGCATAAACCAAACGAATTGGATATTGCCCCTTATGTCCTCTCATCTTATGGTTCGTCAATGGCAACTCAAGTTTAGATGACTCAGCATATGCAACGACTAGGAATACAATGATTGACGAAACAAGAGCAGCTATTGGGTTAGCATGGTTCAATAACATAGTTTCGAACATACCTCCGGCTCCTCCTTGCGAAACCATTTCTGAATTGGTAGCTGTCCTCAATGTGTAGAATATCATAGGCAAGGTACCGGATGGGGGGTTGTCAAGACTCATTGGAACTTCTGAAACTGTTGGAAGAGGAGAGAGAGTACCTACGAATGTAGATTGTGCAACACCTGCTGCAATGAAGAGAGAGATTCCTGATCCGATTCCCCATTTACTAACCAATTCATCAAGCAAGAATACCAAATAGGAACCAAGGAAAAGTTGGACGACAATCAATGCTTGAGCCCATCCTTGACCATATTGAAGAATAATGTCTTGGTGAGGATCTAAGAAACCATAGACTTGAGGAATCGATTCAATTGGAATCATGAATAATACCAATAGTTTCTGAACACCTTGATACAGTTGTTTGTCGTCAGAATCTTGGAGATCAAGATTGATGATTTTAGCACCTGCGAACAACTGCATGATAATGGAAGCAGTAACAATCGGCCCTATTCCAAGATGCATAATTGAACCAGATGCCCCGGCCATGATCGCTCTAAATGATGAAAATATATCCAAGGTTGATTCTGCCAACCCATAGACCATTACATTAGTCATCATGAAGTAAACAATCAGAACAAGTGTTGTCGTCCATAACTTGGACATGAAGCGTACGTGACCATCCGGTTTCTGAATTGAGGGATATACATCCACTAATCTTTTCAAGCCATAAAGTCGACTGGATTCTTCACCAGTGTAAATTAAGCAGGCAATAGATGCAGAAGTACCCGCACCAAGTATCATGATCCCCACTAACAAGAATCCGACATTTTCTGAATTTTCGAAGCTAAAGAAGACTAAGCCTGCTACATATGCTAACCAAATGTACATTTTAGTGTACTTCAAAAATGGATTATCCTTCATTTGCTCAGGAAGGTCAAAACGAAGACTCCAGATAATGAAAAAAGCATATGGAACTGATGCCATAAGAAGCCAGCCAGCCTCTGCTTGGGCTGCTGTGTCGGAACCAAATAATGCATCTGAACGCCAATAAATCAAGCCACCCCAATAGATAATGGCCATTGTAATGGCTCCAAGCGTATTTACTCGCCTTACAGCCACTCAAATCACTCCTCTTGTTTCCGTATCTAATCAGAATAGGTTATTCCTCTTCCCATTCGCCCCAATCTTCGCCCTCAGAAATGGTGACAGAACCACCAGCTGCTTCAATCTTCTCGATTGCTCTAGAGGATGCGTGCTCGACAGTAATATGAATTGCACGTTGAACTCTTCCAGACCCCAGGAGTTTGTCAATCCCTCTGGATGTCAAGTCAATAGTATCATCATCTCCCAACATCAGGTCAATTTCTGACACGTTGATGCTATTGTGTACTGTTCGGAGGCTTGGATCTCTGTTGAAGCCGTGCATTCCCCAATGACCTGGCATGTACTTTAAACGAGTCAAAAGTCGGTGCTTGTTCATGCCAGCATTTCCGCGACCTCCACGCTTTCCAGCGCCTCTACCTGCCTTCTTTCCACGACCATGGTAGCGGCTACGTCCTCTGAATTTGTTAGTCCTCGATGGCATAATTTTCACCTCACATCATCCTTGCAGCGAGATCTTCGATAGCCTCACCACGGTTACCCAAAGCGCCCCCAACTGAGAATGCTTTTTTGATTCCGCCCCATCCTTTGCTTCCTCTGGGGGGATGTAATCTGAATACTCTTTTCAACTCTGAAGCATCCTTTATTGCAGCGTCTCCAGATGCCACAGCGACAGCGAAAGATTCGATTCCATCAAAACTAGTACAGCTTGATATTGCTGCGTCATCAACAGGTCGATCTCCTGGAAGACGTCCACGTTCTCGAATCAATTGAGCAATACTTTCCGAACTCACCGGCCCCCATGTGATGAAATCTTTGGCCTTCTGGAGCATACCCGCGTAAGTTTCAGACTCAGGAACAATTACTGCATGGTTAACCTTTGTCAAATTTAGATAGGACATAGTTTCTCGAATAGATCTCTCTACTCCCCTATCACTTCTAACACGAATTACAAGCCAAGCCATCAGGACATACCCCCTCTAGCGATGTGAAGGCGCTCGACGTCAGCTCGACTAATTCTAGCAAGATTTGCTTGCTTGAGTGCATTGAAAGTGGCCCTAGCGAAATTGTATTGAGTCCTAGTTTGACCCTTACTGCTAGACCAAACATCGGTAATACCTGCCATCTCAAGGATCATACTTCCGGTTTCACCTATTACGAGACCTTTGCCAGTTGGGGCAGGCATCAAAGTAATGCGAGTAGATCCAGCTCTTCCAGTAATCTTCATTGGAACTGAACGACCAGGTCCACCACCAGATTCCCACGATCCATTGCCTCTGCGTACTGTAATCATATTCAGTTTAGCCTGATTAGTTGCCTTCTGAATGGTTGCCGCTACTTCCTTACCCTTTGAAGTGGCCAATCCAACAACTCCGTTTTTGTTTCCCACTACGACCATTACATTGAATCTGGTACGTTGCCCAGAATCGGTCATTCTCTGAATTCGGCGTGGGCGGCCAATCATTTCAACGAATAAATTCGGTTGGAAGAAGGCATCAACGATTTCTGGTTCTCGGATTGGAAGTCTAGATGATACCGCCTGTTCAAAGGTAGTAATTTCACCGTTAATGACCATTCGACCTAATCGAGTTCGAGCCCCATTATTCATCCATTCACGGAGAGTGATACGAGGATCAGGTCCTCTTCGACGTTGCCCCTGAGAAGATGAATCATCTTCGATTTGTCCCAAAGCCCAAGCTAAGCCTGGAGCAAGAGTAATGGGTTCACTCATGACGACGCCTCCTCAATTTTAGAGCGAGTAGATTCTACTGACGATGCTAATGAGTCACTTATATGTGCACCATTTATTCTCTCATCTGAAGGTAGAATTTCTTCGCTATGAGGTAACCAAAGTCCAGCATCGATCATTCCTTTCAAAGCAGAAAATGCACGATTGCCCTTAGTTGAAGCAGCTAGTCCTATGTCTAAAACCGCTTCTTCGATTCCAGCCGCTAAAGCCTTCTTACCCAACGAAAAACCAGTCAAATACGCTGATGGAACAGATTTGATTGATGCATCCTTGGGCCAGCCATAGCTTCGGAGTTCAGAACTATTTGTTTGAACCGATATCTTATCTCCATCTCTCTCGTACGTTACAATTTGTGCAATAACTCGTGAATTGCTAACTCGGATAACCGCTCGAGGCATTTCTCCCCTTAGGAGTTTCAACCTGCGTCTGTAGTCTGTTTCGCCCGTGCGCCTTCTCTTGTATTTCAGACGCTGATTCTTTCCATGAACTGCCATCATTCATCACCTCCTAGGGTAATTCCATCCAACCCGATATTGGTCTTCATATGAGCGATTGAACGGTATGTCCCTCCCTTCGCCTTTCTGTAGTAGTATCGATATTGACTTGATTCAAGTTCTCCGGAATCTCTGAGACCCTTCAATACACGGCGTTGAGCGCGAATGGTCTTCATCCAACGTTCCTTCTTTGGCGTTCTAGACTTCTTCGAACCTTTCCGACTGCCATGTCCTACTCTACGGCCTTTTGATCTTTGAATCTCTGCTTTACGAGCGCGGACACGACTTGTACCCTGAATAGGACGTGCCTTGATGACTCCTTCATCAATTAATTCTCTAATGTCGTCTTTCTGAACAGCGCTAGATACTTGATCGATATAATCCGGATGAATCCAAATTCGGTGGACTCCAACAGTCCTTCCTTCACGTCTGGATAGAATGCTTGCTGCCATTCGACGTTGATTTGTAATTTGCATCAGAGGTCACCTCTTTTTTCAATGGAACGACGATTCAGTATTCGAAGACCTAACTCATCGGCCTTGTTGTGAATTGCTAATCTCTTTCTATTTCCAACACGAGCACCAATTCTAATTGCATGTGTCTTGGGATTTATGTCTTCCAAAGATGATGCATTATGGACGAGAACTTCAATGAAACCAGAGGGATGAAGATCTTTTGCAGCCCTAACTTTCCCATATCCAACTCTAGCCATGGGGGTTCGATATTTCATGTTCAAGCGTTGTTTAGATTGATACCCTTTGGGTTTCCTCCAACCTGACCTTGAAAGTCTCTTGTACCTATACCACTCTTGGCGTCTAAATTTGGGTTGTTTTTTGGACTGTGAGGACCTTAGTGAGAGCGCTTGTTTAGTAGAATCATCAAGTTCGGGTTTCTGCTTGGCACGATGAATTTGTACCTCATCGTCCCAATCATCATCAAAATCATCAAAATCGTCGTCGTCAAAGTCTTCATCCTCAACTTCTTCTTCAGTAACTTCTTCTTCAGTAACTTCTTCTTCAGAAACGTCCTCGTTTGCGGCCTCAAGTCTCGCAATAAGATCTGCTTTCTTCCCTGAGGATGCAAGGCCTAACTCTTTGAGTAACTCCTTGAGCTCAGCAACGGTCATCTTTTCGTAATCTGACATTTTCTCCACCTCACTCCGTTCCTGCCTTACTGGTAATGTAAATTCCATCCTGGAAAACTCGACGGTCTCTCTTGCGGATTCTACATGCGCGTTCGATATTCGCTGCAGTCTGCCCAACCTTCTCGATATCTGCACCAGAAACAATGACATCGACCTTGTTTTCAACTTCTACCTTGACCTCACTAGGAGACCACGGAAGAGGAGCAACACGGGGAACTTTTTCACCAAACAAATTGGTGATAGTCATTTTATTTCCTGACACATTAATTGTCATTGGAAAGTGAGAATACACCGCCTTTAATCGATAGACGAAACCTGTATCTACACCTGCAACCATATTACGAATATGTGCTGCCCAAGTGCCACAGAGAGCCTTTTCTTTTCTACGGGGGAGGTCACAATGAACCTCTATATCGCCGCCGCTTTCGCGAACTGTTAAACGATTGTGACGGAAATCACGAGAAAGTGAAGAACCATCTTTGGAAACTGTCAATACAGTTCCATCGATACTAGCATTGATTCCATCCGGTACTGGGATGTTATGAATAATCTGATCTAATTTTACCATTTTCATCACCTCAGAAGATATACGCCAGAAGTCGCCCTCCAACTCGGGCCTCCTTTGCCTTGTAATGGCTCATTACGCCTTGATTTGTTGTCATGAGAAGAACTCCGAAATCTTGAGCTGGTAAGAAACGAGATTCCCATTTCTCAAAATCACTTCTCTTCACAGAGTATCTTGGTTTGATTACGCCACATCGATTGATGGCTCCAATGAGTTCGATGCGGAAACTTCCACCTCTCCCATCATTAACTCGCTCAAACTCACCGATGTATCCTCGCTCCTTGATTATGTCTAACATACTCCCTAGCAGTTTACTTGCAGGACTAACAGTTACTTCGTAATGGCCTGCTTGTTCGGCATTGTACATGCGCACGAATGCATCACTTAATGGGTCAAATTGCATCTCTTCTTCACCTCACTGGTATTTCTTAAATCCTAAATCAACTGCAGTATCACGGAAACATTGCCTGCAAAGCCGAAGTCCATATCGTCGCACCATACCTCTCTTCCTTCCGCATCTGCGGCAGCCGTTGGTCCGTCCGATCCGTTCTCCTTGATCTCGCCCCATATTTTCACTCCTCCACAATAGTCAAGCCGAATTGCTGACTGAAATATTCCATACACTCATCTCGAGTGACACGATGATTTATTGCCACACGATGAGAACGTCTTCTACGACGACTGACACGGTGACCGGGGCGCTCCAGAACTACATTGATGTCCATTCCAAAAATCCCAATATCTGGATCGTACTTTTGTTGGGGGAAATCAGTGTAATCAGCTACACCGAATGACAAATTACCTTGATTATCAAAGTTCCAGGCTGGTAGAGTATTCTCACGAACCCAGAATGCGTCTTTCAAAAATGCTGCCATTTGTTCTTTGTTTCTCATTGTAACCTTACATCCAATTGGCGCACCTTCCCGGGTTCCTAACTCTCGATTTGTTTTCTTCGAAATTGTTCTAACGGGAGAAGAACCAGTTACAAGCTCGAGGACCTTTTCTGCGGTCTGTAGCCTGTTTCCTCCTTCACCAACACCAATGTTAATTGTTATCTTAGTGATTCGGGGAGCAGTCATAACATTAGCGTTACTCATTCATTCACCCCCATAGGAATATCATCGGGACTAGGAATTACCATTACGTACTCTTGAATTGTACCAAAACCTTCCTCGAAATTCACTTCATTTGGCATCGAGGATCTTTTTGTTTCAACTTCCTTAATTGTCGCAATCTCTCCGACGTGATTACCTCCGGTAAGATAACAGGAAGCACCGTTGGATGCTGTGAAAGTCTCAACAACACTGCCGTCTTTTAGATTGATTTTACATGTTGAACCAGTAGCCCACTTGTCCTTGCTTGCGTCATCTACAAGCATTGTTCGACCATCATGGAAGTTAAGTTGGGTCTTTCCACCTTTGATTGTAGTCTTTCCATTAAGACGGCACAATTTCGTACCTGCTTTCTTGGAATCGATAGGATTGTATGAAAGACGTCCACGCTTGTCAAAGATGCAAACAAAAGATTGATCTCCAATTGTGAGAATATCAAACAATCCAACTCCACGGTTGATTGATTTTACTTCGCTTCCGTCAACTTTTACAATACCCTTCTGGATAATTTGATTTGCTTCTCTTCTAGTCCCTGCATAGCCAAGAATATCTCTAAGGATTATTCCGACCGGCATACAACATTCAATAGAATGCCCACAAGGATCTGGACGTTGTACCCATACCGTTGTCTTTCTAGGCAATGGCCAACTTCTTGGCATTGCTAATCGCTTCATATGGCTACTTCTACCCATTTCATGCACCTCCATTCTCTCTTGAAAGGATCTTGGCCATTCTCTTACTATCGGAATCATCCAATTTTGTCACAACAACGTTAGAGGCACGTATTGGGAATGGTTCGTCTTTTCCATCTGATTTTGTTACAGTTACTCCCTCGATATGCAACATTCCGTTAGCATTGACTTGAATTACAACACCCGAAACACCAGATGCACCTCTTTTTCCTTGCGCTCTCTTTCCACGTTCGTCGCTCTTGACACTATTTGGGAACCCAAAATCTCCTCGGACAACCTTTACAGTGTCCCCAGCACGGACAGTAACTGTCCTGACAGTTGAATAACTTCCATCTTCTAAAGCTAGACGTGCACGTATTCGCTTTCTTTGCGCATGGATAGGGGCAGATCCTGCCGCCTTCCTTTGCTTTCTAGGTTGACTGCTTCGTACCATCTTTTCACCTCATACAATTTGTTTTGCTGTAGCAGCGACACGCGGCCATCTCTCAGCTGATTCTCGACTAACTGGTCCTTTGATATCAGAACCCTTGAGTTCCCCACGTTCGTTGGTTAGCACACAAGCATTATCCTCAAATTGGACCCATGTACCGTCAGGACGGCGGAATGGCCGACGTTGACGGACTATTACAGCATAATGCACCTTTCGACGAACTTCTGGCGTTCCACGTTTTACCGTGACCTGAATTAGATCCCCAACTCCTCCAGCAGGATATCGTCGGTGAACACTTCCTTTTCGAAGGACAGTGATTAACTGGACTACTTTTGCTCCGGAGTTATCTACGCAGAGCATTGTACCCATAGAAGGAATTGCACGAGTGACCTTGCTGGAAATTCCCTTCATTCTGACACCTCCCTCTCAATCACACAGAATGATACTGTCTTGGATAAAGGGCGACATTCCATAATTCGAACAATGTCTCCAATTGAAACTTCACCAATACATGATGGTAAATGAGCATTGAAACGATTAGTTTTCTTCTCATATCTTTCATATTTCTTCATTGAACGAATTCTCTGTCGTTCTACAACAATCGAATTATTCATACCAACGCTTGAAACAATTCCTTCGATTATCTGTCCTCTGACACGCAAACTTCCATAGAATGGGCAGTTTTCACTACCATCCCAATCTGCTTCGGGTGCAATTACATCAACGCCAATATCACGCGGGGTAGCCATTTAATTCATCCTCCATTTCATGTGAATTCTATTCTCTGGACGTCGCCTTACGGATTGTCCATCAATTGTTTGAGAGTTATCAATTGTGAATTTGACTACAGATTTCGAGATCATTCGATCACCAGAGTTAGAGCGGATGAGAAGCATATTTCGAGTTTCATCAACCACTGTTCCGTTAACGTCCAGAAGGGATGAATCATTTGATTCAACAACCTGAAGATTCCTACCTATCCAAGACATTCTAACAATCTCCATCAGCGCACCTCCACAGTATATCCATTCTGCTCGAGAACCTTGGATGCGCGTTTCTTGTGATCACCTTGCAATTCAATGGTTCGTCCTTTGACGGTACCACCGCTTGCACACTGACTTTTTAGAATCTTAGCGAGTTTGTTAATATCGATGGCAGTATCATCAATGCCTTCTACAATAGTTACCATCTTCCCATACCTCCTTCTATCAGTTCTAATAATCGCTTTCTGTTGTTCCTTTGCAATTTCTTGACATATACATAATTCATCAGGGAGGCCACAAAGATTGCAAATACTCGCCATTCGTTCCTACTCCTTATTCTCGTTAATTATTGTAAGGAGACGAGCAATACTCCTCCTGGTTTGTTTGAATTCACCAGAGTTTTGAACAGAACCACCAAGAGACTTCTGCGCACGTAATTGAAGAAGTTCTTCTTTCAATTCAATCAAACGCTTTTGTCGAGCTTCATCGCTCATTTCGTGGATTTCACGTGCTTTAAGATGAGTCATTTCACTCCTCCTCCTGTTCAACACTTTCAGATTTCATTTCAGCCTCAAATTCGACCACTGCATCGACAACAGATTCTACTATCTCGTCTTCGGTTGGCGCGACTTCTTCAGATTCAACCGACTCTGATTCAGCAACAGTAATCTCGTAATCATGAGGAAGAGGTTCCAATCCTGATTCTTCTCTTGATTTGATGGTGATCTCGGAGGGTAGCTTTGTACCGGCTCTCATAATAGCAACAGTGCACCCAATTGTTCCAAGTTTCTTGGTAGCGACTGCATACCCTACATCCATTGTAGTAAGAGCTGTCTCTCCACAATACTTGATGTGACCGGACTGGAACTTCTGTGTCCTGTGTCTCGCTCCGCTTAATTTTCCTGAAAGGACAATGAGGCAACCGCGGGCTCCTGCTGCCATGACATTCATTGCAGTACTATTTCCTGCTCTTCGGAAAAACCACCCTCTCTCAAGAGAAGATGCTAGCCTGCTTGCCATGACTTGTGCATTAAGACGAGGTTCTTCCACTTGGGCAACCTCTAACTTGGGCTGGAAAAGGTCGAAATCTTCCTCAAGTCTACGAGACAACTCATTGATTATTCTTCCACGAGTACCAATCACTCGCCCAACATGCTCTGCTTCGAGCAAAATCTTCTCCCCCTCTGGGGTACGAGTGAAACTTAGACCACCAAAACCAGCGTCTTTGGTCTCTTCCAACAAATATTCTTTGACTAGTTGACGTTCGACGTTTCGATTGATGAAAGTACGAACAATATTTTCCTTGCTATTCTTTGCCATAATAAATCACCTCAGAAGATATCCTCGTCAACATCATCATCCCAGCCTTCATCGCCGTCTCTTGCTTCCAAGAAGAGTTCCAAATTGACTTGGTAATGGAAGTGAGGGCTTGCACGACCGCGCGCGCGCGGTCGAAATGCCCTACGAACCTGTCCACGGTGAGCCGCTAAATGTGTGATCACCATCTCGTCGATATCATCTATTTCCCCTTCGTATCTATGACGAGCATTCTCCATAGCTGATCGAATTAAGCGAATGAAGGCCAATGATGCCTTTACTGGGAATCTCCCGGGGCCCATCTTGCCTTTTCGGTGGCCTGCCATGGTGTTTCCACCCTTGCCTTTTCTGGATCTTCGAACATAAGGAATTGCTCGAGCCTGTTTACGAATATGATGTTCACTTCTTCTCTTGTACTTGTCAGGGTTTTCTGGATCTTCAATCCAACCATCTGCCTTGATTACTTGCTCAAGATATTCCACTGCGTATCCGGCGGTCTTTCCACGAAGGAATCGACAAATTTGGTAGCAATGTTTGTGATGGATGTCAAGATTAACTGCACGAGCAGTGGTCAGACTATGAAATCCATCAGTGCCACTCAACAACTGTGTATATCCTGCTCTCGGTTTGTTGCTGTCTCTTGATGCCATTCTTCTTCACCTCACTTGAGAGCCACATGCTTCGACGAACGAGTAGCACCTACACCCGGTCCAGTATGCGTTACAGAACGGCGGGTTGGAGCAAATTCACCTAATGCATGTCCAATCATTTGTTCACGCAATTCTATTTCTACGAACTTCTGTCCGTTGTGAATTCCTACCGTCTTGCCCACCATCTTTGGAAGAACATACATGCTACGGCAATGTGTTTTGACCACTTGGTCGGAATTTGTAATACGATTGTACAGATGGTCCTGTGCTCTTGTTAGGCCTGTGTCCAGAGATCTTCTGACCCTAGATGGAACCAAAGATGCAACAGAAACCTCATCTGGATTTTCCTCAGATGCAACTAGAGGTAACTCCTTGAGTTCACTAATTGTATATCCTCGGTACAGGAATTCTCTCTCACGACGGCCCGCTAATTTAGATCGGCGCTTACGTGCCTGACGGCGAGCGGTCTTAGGCGTACGAAACATCTTTTTCTTACGACGTGCCATGAATCATTCCTCCTTTGACTTGGTTCTTCCACGACCAGTTCTTCGTGGTGCAATATGACCCACCTTTTGCCCAGGTGGGGCATGACGGGAAACAGAGTTTGGCCCGTGCACAGCTTGGTGGTTTCCTCCACCATGAGGGTGATCTACTGGATTCATTGCAACTCCAGAAACAGTTGGATACAATTTACCTCTAGCCTTAGCACGATAGTGAGCAGAACCTGCCTTCATCATCGGCTTATCTGTTCGTCCGTGCCCACCAAGTACTCCGATGGTAGCTCTACAGTCAGAATGAAGTTCCTTCAGACGTCCAGATGGTAGACGAATTCTGACTGAATCCCCCATATTTGACTCTACTACAGCGGAATTTCCACCACTACGAGCAAACTTACCGCCATCTCCAGGTCTAGATTCGATATTGTTGACAGGTGTGCCTTCAGGAATTTGTGAAAGTTTAGTAATATTACCAGGACGGAGGGCAACATTTTCGCCAATGGCAACTTTCTGTCCTACGCCCATCCCTTCAGTTGCAACGATGAAAAATTGTTCGCCGTTATCCAGGCGAACACGAGCAAGGGGAGCTGTGTGAACTGGACTATGTACCAATTCTGCAACTGTAGCCACTTCATCTTCCACTCGAGGTACCTTGGATTTTCCAGGGAACCTATGACTCCGAACGCGGTTCTTAGGGGACGACCCTCTACGCTGT
>MDTG01165325.1_pt1 | contig 12487 bp, 10 predicted proteins | sample 811421 | NCBI WGS metagenome assembly MDTG01 (sample SAMN05326645, study PRJNA326480) | marine metagenome | isolation source: seawater | place: Pacific Ocean: South East | collected 2011 | reverse complement strand
TTTAAATTAGTTTGTGATAAAATTGGGGCAAATTGGGAAGATGCTTTGAATGGTTTTGCATCTGATGGAAGAATTGGAGATAGCCACTTACATGTACCAGGGCCTGATGGACAACTTGGTTACGGAGGAAAATGTTTTCCTAAGGATGTTTGCGCCTTATTAAATTTTGCCAAGGATATGGGAATAAAATTAAATTCTATTGCGGGAGGTTGGGAAACCAACACAAATGTAAGAGATAAAAAAGAATGGATTAATCCCCCAAATGATTAATTATCCAAATCTCTCTAAATAGATTTCTTTAATAAAATTATAAGTTGTAACAATGTTTTTTAAAGGTGTAATATATAGGATATTGACTCCGATTGTTGCGATATTTTCAGGTGTTTTTGGATATAGTCTCGCACTAATTAGTGATAGCTTAAACGCTGATGAATATGTCCTAAAAACTGGTTTGTCATCCTTTTTTATGGTTTTTGTTTTTAGTTTTATTGGGCACTTTAAGCAGAAAATTAATAAACAAAAAACACAGTTAATTATTGATGTTTCAATTTTTTTCTCAATAATATGTTTTTTAATTTCAATTTTCTTGTTAATATTTTCTTATTTAATTGGGGATAATTTTTATTTACCACTTCTTTTTTTGAATGTTACCATACAATGTTCATTCTTTTTAGTTTCATTTAACTATCAAATAAACAGAAATAAACAATTTTGGAAATTTCAGTTTATTTCAACCAACTTAAGGCTTATTGCTCTTTGTATTTTTTTCATAGCAGGTTTAATAAATTTTTACTTTTTAATATTATCAAATTTGATAGCATCTTTTGCTTTGTCTGTACTTTATTTTAATAATTATATTAATAATCTAAAAAAATTTTCAATACCAAATGTAAACTTCAATTTAAAACAAAATTTGGATGGGTTTTTTAGAAATTTTAGAAATGAAATAGAATATCAATTTTTAATACTTATTGGATTAGTTGGTAAAAATATTGGAATATCAAGCACTTTTTTAAGTCTGATTCCGTTTATAAATGCTTTTAGGATTTCAATTAGAACATTACTCAATAATATTGATACTAGGATCATTTCAATTAAATTATCAACCCTGAATATGATATTGGGTATGTTTTTTTTCATTTTATCTACATTTATTTCAGATTACATCTATGAATTTATAATTTTCAAATTTGATATTATTTTGTTCAACTTACATAAATATTTATTGATAATATTCTCTTTTGCCTTATGGACAACTGGAATGTTGGGTATTGAATTAAAAACTAAAAAGTCATTAAAGTTTTTTTATTTTAAGTTGGCTTTTGTTTTATTGATTTCGGTCCTGTCATTATACATAAATAAAAATTATATTGTTGCAATGTTAATTTTTTATATTGGCATAGGTCTTTCACTGAGATATAATTTTAAATGGGAAGAATAGGATTAAGGATTTTTTCATTGACAATATTTTTGTCATATGTTTTAATTCCGTTGCTAATTAATTTTCTTAACCTTCAGGATTTGATTTATTACAACCATATCTCATCTGATTTAATTATTAGTAATTTATTTTGCGCTTTAATACCTTTTGTTTGGAGTTTTAATTTAAAAATCAATTACCCTAAAATAAATCTTATAAGGAAAGGTGATCATATTTTTTTAATTGTTATAATAAGCGTATTGCTATTTACAGTACTAAATGATTTTAGATTTACTAAATCTATAATCATATCAAGGTCTTTTGACCTTTTGTATCCTCTGTTGGTTGTTAGTGCAGTTTTGTACTCTTTTAATCATACAAAAAGAAAAATTATATTGATAATAATGTTTTCGGTAATTTTTATTTATACAGACAGTAGAGGGTTGCTGTTGTTTAGTGTTGGTTCTTTAATTTTATCTCAATACGTTGACAAGCCTATTAAGATAAATTTTTATTCAGTATTATTTTTATTCATTTTTTTGATTGTCTTTACCTTTTGGGGTTTATATCGAGAGGAAGGTCAATATACTTCACTTTTTAGTTTTATTTTTAGATTATCCGAACCATATTGGTATTTTGCAAGTGAAAATTCCTCATCGATAAGTGTTTACGATATTCTAAAAAGAATTTCTTGGGCAGTTACAAGAGTTAATTTTTTTAATGTCGAAGGTAATATTGATGGCAATTTCTATTATATCGACAAAATCCTTTCCATGGACAGACCTGAAAATGTAAGCTTACCCATAACATTGATAGGTCAGGGTTTTCTATTGAAAGGTAAATTAGGAACCTATATTTTAGTATTTTTAGTTACTTTTTTGCTATCAAAAACTTATTCAGCACTATCCAACTTTGGTCATTTGGGTATTCTGTATTCGGTTTACTTAACTATGAAAGTAGTTAATTTACATGCTAAAAGTATATCGGGTGCCATTAGTTATTTAATTTATGAAACAGTTCGTGACTTGTTGATTATATTTGTTGTGTGGAAGTTTTCATCATTTATTTTTAAAAATTATGTACATAGAAGAGTGGATAAATACTACAAACCCTAACCCTTTTTATGTTGGAATACACAAAAATTCAATTGGTGGAGGAAGAACTTTTTTAAATGATTTAAAACAAACAGCATTAATTTTAAACAAGAATTGGTTTTTTGGAAATAACTTCTTGAAGTTTTTTTTTACTAAAAATTATTTATCCATTAACGGCCCTAGAGATATTTTTTGGATCGTATTGGCAAAAATTTTACATAAAAATATTTTAATTTTTATTCAAGTTCCTTTTAAGAAAAAGGTAAAATCTGCTTATTCCATTTATGGTATATTAATTAAAATGTTTTTTTTCTTGATTAAAGGACATGTTTGTTATTCATCATCTGATATAGGTTCAGATATTAAAACAAAATTACTTTATCCAATAAGTTTAAGAAGAGTAAAACTATTAAAAAAAGCAAAAAAAAAAGTCAATCCAATAAGAGAATTATCTTTCGCTTTTAGGTTTACTAAAGAGATAGGTAACCCCTCTAAGGATTTAAATCAATTTAAAAAAATGTGTACGCTTGCAATGAGAGACAAACTTAGTGTAAATCACTATGGACCAACAAATAATAACTACATCAAATCTATTCTTAAAGATAAGAGTTTAATTAGTTATATTAATTTTAATGGATATCACAGGCATTGGCAGAATAATGTAAATGGAGTATTTGTACACTTGTGTAATTATGAAGGTTTTGGATTAGCACCTGTTGAAACATCCTTAATGGGTATTCCAACATACGTCAATGGTAATATGCCAAAATCCAGTTGGGAAGTTGCTCCAAATATGATGAAAATTTTAAAAACAGATTTTTGGAACATATAATCTCAGATATATGGGATCCCAACAAGGGGAGTGAGTTCAGGGTTCTCAATAAATTTTTCAAACAAATTACTCCAAACAACAAAAAAATTATAGTCCACACTCTCTTTCGAAACAATAAAACTAGTATTAATGAGTTTTTGAATGAAAATAAAATTAAAAATATAGTAATAATAAAATTTTATAAAATGTTACTAGCAGATAAACATTTTAATCATAGTAATAAGTTTATATTTCTAATTGAATGTTTTTTATTATATCTCAGAATTAAAATAAACACAAAAAATAAAATTTCTTTTATTAAAATTGGTCAAGTTCATTGGGTTTACAATTTTTTAGCCTTAATAATACTTAATATCAAAATTGTTTTACCTATTTCAGGATTTGCATTTGTTAAATTAAATAGAATTAATCACTTATTGTATATTTTAAAAACCAATATTCTTGTTTTTTTGGGGAGATTCCTTTCATTTTTTTTAATTTTTAGTAGGGCCAGATTTTTTGCAGCAACAAATGATGATGTTAGGTGGATTAATTTTTTAGGGATTTCATGCACTCGTTACTCAGAGGTTCAAATAATAGATCAAAGTTTAAGCACTTTTCCCAAAAATATTTTTGACATATACTGGTCAGGTGCTTTAATTGAAAGAAAATCTATCAAAACATTGCTAAATATTTGGTCTAAGGTAGATAAAAAATTTTCGCTAACTATATACGGATCAGGCCCCCTGGAAAAATTGGTTACAAATAAAATTAGATTATTTAATAACATCAAACATGTTAAAGAATTAAAAAGATCTGAATTTATTAATAAAGCAATGTCACATGATTTGTATATTATAACATCCTTAAGAGAAGTTAATAGTGTTGCATTTTATGAGGCAGTTCAAATGAATAAGATTATTTTTACTAGGTCTGTTGGAGGAATAAAAGATTTCAAAATACCAGGTGTATACTTCTTTAATGATGAGAATGAACTATTTTTTTTGTTGAAAAAATATAAAACAAACAGACACGATTTTACTTTTAGTAATAATACTAGAAATAAATATTTAGATTCATTAAAAGTTAGTGAAATTGAAATAATAAAGAAAATATGGATTTAATAATAAGTGTATTAAGAAATAGCAAAGGTACTGATGATAATTTGTTATATGAAGCATTTATTGAAAACAAAAATTTTGATTTAATAAATTTTGATGATCAAAAATGGGTTGATTATTATTCTGAAAATATTATTTCAAAAATATTTAGAAAGTTATTAAGAGGATTAAATCAGATTTCATTAAATAAATCAATTCAGGACAAAATTATAAAATTCAAACCAAGATATTTTATAGTGTTTAAAGGTTCTAATATCTTTCTAAAAACAATAAATATTGCTAAGAAAAACAACGTTAAAACCATTTTAATTTATCCGGACTTAAATCCTGCCTTTTATGGAAAAAATTTCCTTAGAGCTGTCAAAAATTATGACCAATTATACTATACAAAACCTAATCTTAAAGAATATTTTTCAAATTTAAACAATAACCCAAAGTTTATTAATCCTTTCATCCCAAATTCTAATTCAAATAAAATAAAGGATTATGATTCAAATATCGGTGTATTATTCGTGGGGCATTACAGCAGAAATAAATCAATTCAAATTATAGATTTTATTAAAAAATATAAGTATAAAATATCTATTGTTGGCAGAGGATGGGGTGCACTAAAAAAATTTAAACATGTAAATATTTTCGGAGAATTATATGGCGATGTAATTGTTAATTTATATTCAAAATCATTAGTTGTTTTAGGACTATTACAAAAATTTAGAAAACAAGAAATTTTCAAGGATGTTATTACAAGCAGAACTTTCTTAGTTCCTTTTTACGGCGGACTTTTAATACATGAAAACAATGAATTTGTTCAAAAAATATATGGAAGAAATGAATTATTTTATTTTAATGATACTGAAGATTTGATTGATACAATCAATGAAATAAAAATTAAAAATTTGAGACAAAAACTTTGGTTAAAGCAAAAAAATAATATTTTAAAAACAGGTACCAGACCAATTGAATTATTTAAAATGTTTAAATGAAAATAATTATCACCAGTACATTTTCGTGGGAAAAAAAGGGAGGTGTTCCAACATTTGTTAATGGGACTTATACCAAGGAAAAAAAAAAGGGCAATAATATTAAAGTATTTGGAATTGGTTCATCAAAAAATGATTTTATTAGTCTTTCTAAGACACATACGAGTGTTAACTATTTAAAGGTTTGGTATTATCTTTTAAAAAACTTAAGAAAAATTAAAAATATCTCAAAAATTGAGATTCATAATGGAATAATTGGATTCCCATTATTTTTCATTTATAAAACTACTTATTTCTTTCACGGACCAGCATATGAGGAAGCAGTAACTGAAAAAAAATCATATTTTTATCTTGCTGCGATTTTTCTAATTGAAAATCTAATATTTTTTAGAGCAAACTCTTTTCATGTAATTTCAATGGCATATAAGAAGAAACTTCAAACCTATTTTTTTGCCAAGAACAAACCAATAGAGATTATAAGCCCAGTAGTGGTAGAAAAAATGAACAATAATATTTTTATGAAAAATAAAAAAAATCAAAATTTTATTAAAATTATTTGTGTTCGCAGATTAGTCAAGAGGACTGGGGTTCTAGAATTTATTAATTTCTTAAAAAAACTATCTGATGACACTAGGTTTCGAAATAAACTTGATCTAATAATAGTTGGCACCGGCCCTGAAAAAAAAAATATTGAAAAATCCATAAATTTTGATAGTGATAAAGTCAAGATCACCTTATTGGGAAATATTTCAGACAAAAAACGTTCAAAATTATTTTTTGAATCGGATTACAACATTGTTCCTACAGTTGCCTTAGAGGGCTTTGGTTTAGTTGTAATTGAAGCTGGTCTTCAAGGTTGTCCAAGTATTGTTTCAAATGTAGGGGCATTACCTGATGTAGTATCTGATAACCCAATTTCATTTGTATATAAAAACCAAAAAGAATTAAAATCGATATTTTCAAATTTGAATAAACCATCTAAAATTGATAAAATTAATACATCAAAATTTTTTAAGAGTAAGTATGGTATAAACGATTATTATAGGTTATTATCATAGAATTTTTAATTTTAATTAGGTAACATTGTGATCATTAATTATCAAAAACAATAACGTATAATTTTTTGTTAAAATAATTTTGATTTAATTTGCATGCTCGTATGAAAATATACATTATATTCTGTCTTTTTATAACGGCAACATTTTTTGGTCAAACAAATAAAGAAAAATTAATAATCAGCGAGGCCAACAACAGAAGTATTAACACAGCTGAAGAGGCAATTAATGAGCTTAACAGAAATGGTATTTCAATAATTGAAGCCAAAGAAATGGCTCGCTCCCAAGGAATTGATTTTAACACCTTTTTATTAAAAAATTTTGGTAATAAATCTGATTCTGAGTTAAATAAAAAAAAAGTCATTGATGAATTAGAGGTTGTCGATACAATTGAAATTGTATCAAATGATACTTTAAATTTAACCCAAAATTCACCCCAAAGATTTGAAAAAAATCAAAACAAAAGTGAATATTTTGGATACAGTATTTTTGAAAACAATCCATTTGCAACAAAAAATTACTTAGTTGGAAACATTGATGAAGGTTATTTATTATCGCCAGGTGATGAGTTAAGAATTACAGTTTATGGAAATAATTCCTTAACAACATTAGCAAAAATCGATTTAAATGGTAATATAATTTTCCCAGATTTGGGTGTTTTTCAAGCTGCAGGTAATAGTTTAAAAACATTAAATAAACGTCTCAGATTATTTTTGGGTAAGTTTTATAATGGCTTAGTATCAAATCCACAAAACGCTTTCCTAGATGTTTCGTTAACACAAATTAGACCTGTTAGTGTTAACATTTTAGGCGAAATTGTAACACCAGGCCCACATTTAGTTAATGGATATGCATCTGTACTGAATGCCATATATTCTGCTGGTGGAATTAAAACATCGGGATCATTAAGAAAGGTATTTCTTTATAGAAATGATAAACTTATCAAAGAGTTTGATTTGTATGATTACATAACTAACGGAAGAATAGATAGTGATGTTAGAGTTATGAGTGGGGATGTAATATTTGTTCCTGCAAGATTGAATGAAATTTCCTTGATGGGTGAAGTTAAAAAAACTGCAATATTCGAAATTAAAGATGATGAAAATTTGAGAGATCTTGTTAAATACTCGGGTGGACTAAATGCTAACACATCAAGAACAAATGTAAATATCTCAAGAATAATTGAACCAAAATTAAGAATGCCCACACAAAAATATGATCGTTATTTATCAACAATAGATTTCTCTAAAAATTTAGATTATAAACTTTATGATGGAGATGTTATTACATTTTCACCCATACTCGATAAAGTACTAAATCAAGTAACAATTAGTGGAAGTGTTAATAGTCCTGGAATTTTTTCAACCGAAAAATACCCAGATTTACAATCCTTAATATTTGATGGTGCTCAAGGGTTAGCGCCTAACACCTTTTTGTCTAAAGTTGATATTTTTAGGCAAGACATCAAAGGAAATAAATCATTTGAAACCTATAATTTAAATGATATCATTTCTGGCAGTATTAACCTAGATTTACAACAGGATGATAACATCAGAATTTACTCACTCGAAGAGGTTGAGGGATTAAAAACAGTTACAGTTGAAGGTTTTGGAATTGATGCTAAAACTGTTTTTTGGTCAAAAAACTTATCAATTTATGATTTGATTTTTGAATCTAGCGCTTTCAATTCACCCAACTTCAAATCAAGTGTTTTAGAAAACAGAGTTGACGTAGAATCATTTAATAAATTAACTGGTAATTATTTAAATAAAATCTATTCCTTGAATGATAGCCTAACACTAAGTAATACCCCTTTAAAGCCACAAGATAATGTAAGATTATATTCCAAGAATATTGATCAAAAATTAAATAAATCTTTTTCTATTATGGGAGCTATCAAAAACCCAATGATGGATATAAAACTAAGGGATAACATGTACATCGAAGATGCAATTCTAATTGCAGGGGGTTTTAATGATTTTGCAGATCAAAATTTTGTAAGGATTATTAGAAAAAATTTATTTAGTGAGTCTGAAAAATTTTCTGAAACTATTATACAAGAAATTGACAATGATTATTTAATAGGTAAATCTAAATCTCCTTCCAATCCTTTTGTAATTAAGGATTTAGATATAATCAACATAAGACTTAAAAAAAGAGATGATATGAATAGTAGTATATCTATCGAAGGTGAAATTAGTTATCCTGGTTTATATGCTTTGGAGAGTCCGGACTCAACACTTGAGGACATTATAGAAGATGCGAACGGTATTACAAAATTTGCCCATTTTGAGTCATCTCAATTGTTTAGAAATAATAAACAATTATCATTTAAAAATAGTAATCAACTTTTAAAGCAAAAATTAAAAAATAATGATTTAGTCATAATTGGTTCGACATTAAATGATGTTAATACTGATGGAGATGGAATTGTAAATCCAACCTCATTCTCATGGCAACCAAATAAAAAAGTTAGATTTTATTTGAGAAATTCTGGTGGTCTTAAAAAAAGACTAGAGTCTTTAACAATTATCAGAAATAATGGTTCAAATACAAAAGTTAGAAAAATTTTCAGTAATCCCATGATAATGCCAGGTGACGCGATAGTTGCCAAACAAAAACCAGAAAAAAAAGAATCAGAAAAAAATTTTTTTGATGAGTTTTTAAGAATATTTGGTTCTATCTCAGGTATTTTAACTACTATTATTTTGGTGGATAAAATATAAAAATGAAAAAAAAGGTTCAAATAGGTGAGGACTCAGTTGATTTTATTTTAATAATATCAACTCTTATTATTTCTTGGAAATCAATTTTAAAGTGTTCCATGCTTTTTTTATTTTTTGGAGTATTCATCGCTTTAGTAACACCTGATAAGTATAGTTCATCTTCCACATTCATTCCACATTTTCCCCACTCAACTAATAAAACACAGAGGTCAATTTCAGGTCTAGCCTCATTAGCAGGAATAGATATAAATAGTTCAGATTATAATTCATCTAGAATATCTCCAATGCTTTACCCTCAAATAGTAAAAAGTGTCCCTTATAAATTAGAATTGTTAGAAACAAAAATAATTCTGAATGGAAATTCAATTACACTAAGAAATTTTTTAAAAACTAATACCAATTTTAATTTTCTAGCTACTCTTAAAAAATATACAATTGGACTTCCATCCTTGATATTAAGTAAACTTCGTGATCCTGAAGAAAATAAAATTGAAAATGAAATTTTGTATGCAATTTCTGAAGAAGATGATAAATTATTTAAAATTTTAAATAGCTTAGTTTCTCTTGAAGTCAATGAAAAGGAAGGTTACATAATAATTTCTACAATTGAGAAAGATCCATTTCTATCAGCTCAACTTACCAAAAATGCAGAATTATTACTTCAATCAAAAATTATTGATTTCAAAAGCAACTCGTCAAGAGATTTACTTTTATTCTCAAAAAAACAATATGATTTAAAAAGAAAAGAACTAAATAAGATTCAAGATGAAATTGCTATATTCAAAGACCAAAATTTAAGTATAAATAGTTTGCTTTATCAAAATAAATTAGAGAGATTACTTAGTGAAGCCCAAATTTTACAGAACGTTGTTCAACAATTAGCTTCTCAAGTGGAGCAAGCAAAATTAAAGGTTAGTGAGGATACACCTGTTTTTACAATTATTGAGCCTGCTACAGTACCATTGAAAAAGTCCGGACCATCTAGAACCTTTATTGTTTTTATGTTTTTTCTAATTGGATTTGTTTTGAGTTCTTTATATGTATTATTCAAAAAACCAATTTCAGATTTCAAAAAAAAATTAATTTTTAACATTAAAGATTTGAAATAAATATTTCTTTATTTTTTTTCTTACATGATTTCTGTATATATCGCTAGAAAAAAAATAATTTATCTGTTTTAATTTTAAAAAAAATTTTTGTATTACAATTTGATATAAATAAGATAATTTTCCAGTTATCTTTCTTAAAAAGAAATTAAATAAAAAGGTATTACTAGGTATGAATATTTTATTTTTTAGAATTTTAATATCAAGATTATTTGCTATGTGAAAATAACTTTTTAAAAAATTATTATCAATTTCTAAGTTATCTAATTCTCTGGCTAAAAGGTAGCTGTCATACAGATTTTTATAACTGTAACTCAACTTTAAATAGCCAAAATCATTAATTTGAAACGAGTATATATTTATAAGTAAATTATTTAAATTATTTAAAATTGTAAAGCCATTTACAAAAATTATCGAGTTTTTTATTTTATCAAATTTAAAGTATTCATAAGATTTTGACTCTAAAACTCTACTATGTAACTCTACTGAAAAAAGAAAATTATTGCTTTTTAACCTCGGAAGATGTCTAGAATTTTTATTGAAATTAAATTTTAGTGTTGGCTTAAAACCTACACCTTTTAGTATTTCATTTGCTTTATCGTGTTCTGAATCAAGAAATAAAATATCAATATCACCAATCATTCTTTTACCAATATCTTCATATATTTCTGATAAAATATAAGCCGCTCCCTTAATGAAAATAGGGTTGAGATTATTTTTTTTGAATAGACTGTTAAGATAATGTATTTCCTCTTTTAATATGTTATTACGGTTTTTGTTGATTATATAAATCTCCCTTATATATTCTTTGAAACCTTTAGGATAAAACTTTAAAATTTTTTTTTTAAATGATTTGGAGTAAAATGCTGGAATTATCAAATGATTGCTTAGAATAACTGTTAGCTTATCAAAATCTGTTAATTTAATCTGATTTTGATTAGGAATATTGTTTGTAAATAAAACATTAATTATCAAGTAATTTTCATTGGAACAATTATACGTATACACTTACTTAAATATATTTAATATTTTAGCACCTTTAAAGATAGTATGTATTTATTTTTCCCAATTTTAGGCTTACTTACATCATCATTTTTAAACGCTTATTTAAATGACTTTTACTTAAGGAGAAAACTATTTGACCCTGTTAATACTAGATCATCTCACAAAAATAATAGAGCCACGAGATCTGGTGGCCCTGCAATTTTTCTAACATTGTGTTTTTGTTACGGTATTGGAAGAGCATTTTTAGATTTAGATATAAATTTATTTTCATTAATTGCATGTTGTTTTGTTGCTTTTATTGGATTTTTTGACGACCTATTTGAACTACATTATGCTGAGAAGTTCGCTTTACAAGTTTTCGCCGGAATTATTCTAATACAGAGTAATGTGTATATTAATAATTTTCACGGAATTTTTGGTATTTCTGAAATATCTGAATTAACCGCTTACATTATTTCCTTATTTATTTTTTTAGTCATTACAAACTCATTGAATCTTATCGATGGTATTGATGGTTTAGCTGGTTTGATATCTATTAAATTTTTTGCTGCATTTTCAGTTATTATATATTTCACTGATTCTGAACTTTACTTTTTTAATGTTAATAAACAATCTATATTGGCATATTCCTTAACATTAGTTGGTGCTTTGGTTGGGTTTTTAGTTTTCAATTTTAAATCTCAAAAAAAAGTTTTTCTAGGTGATTTTGGTTCTCTTTTAATTGGATCAATAATCACATACTTTATATTTTCTATTCTTCATACCGAAAATCAAGTAATAACGGATAATTGGATAAATAGATCATTAATAGCTGTATTATTACTGATTTATCCACTTGTTGATACATTGAGGGTATATATTTTACGAGCTAAATCTGGCAACTCTCCATTCCTTCCAGATAGAACGCATTTGCATCATAAGCTCATAGATAAAGGTTATAGCCATGTAAAAGCTTCTATTTTAATAGCATTGTTATCAATTTCAGTCCTTGTTGTTGGTTTTGGAGTATCCCTTTTGATTTGGAACATTGATTTGTCTTCAATTTTATTTGAAGGTGTCAATCTTATTACAACTATTGCAATTATTCTTGCCTACATGATTTTCCTCTATTTTAAATTTTTTGATTTGAAAATATCAAAGTGATTTTATGACATAGGTTACAATTCCCC
>MDTG01102258.1_pt1 | contig 12487 bp, 16 predicted proteins | sample 811421 | NCBI WGS metagenome assembly MDTG01 (sample SAMN05326645, study PRJNA326480) | marine metagenome | isolation source: seawater | place: Pacific Ocean: South East | collected 2011 | reverse complement strand
TATAGCAAACCCGCTATGGGAGGACTTAATTAGAACCTCTAATAATAAGGACTATGGCGGGGTTACAAAAAACTTCTCTAAAAAAATGCTGATGGGAGCAGATGAGGTCACTCTTGGTAAGCAATGGGCAAATAGTCCTATTCTTGCGAAATTATCCTCAGAATTTCAAGCTATAGGCTGTCTAAAAAGAAATGAATACGTAACAGTTGTTTATAAACAAGTCAGTGAGTCCGTCCCTGGTGAATATTTAGGCAGACTAGTGCTAGGTATGCAAGACGAAGATGTAAAAATATTTGGCTGCACTATTTTTTAATATTTAATGCAAGATATTAACAAAATAACTATCATTTCTGATACACATGGAGTTATTGATGAAAGCATAGTTCCCTATCTAAAAGAAACAGATATAATTATTCATGCAGGTGATATTATGGATACCAAAATAATTACGCAATTAAATTCGTATTGCAACAAAGTTATTGCTGTTGCAGGTAATAATGATATTCCTGAGAGATTTCCTAACCAAGGAGATAAAGAAATTATCTCCAAATTAAATAAAGTCGAACAATTTAAAATTAATGATAATATTGTAACAGTTGAGCATGGCGATAGGTTTGGGCACCATCCTTCCCACGATGATTTAAGATCTGAATATCCAGAATCGAGATTAATTGTTTATGGACATACACATAATCAGGTGTGTGATAAAAGCTCAAAACCTTGGATAGTAAATCCAGGCGCAGCAGGGCATACTAGAAATAACGACGGAGGTCCATGTTTTATGGTAATTATAATAGATAACAACAATTGGGACATTCAACCATACTGTATTAAATAATGAAAAACCAGATCCTTACAATATTTGGCGGATCAGGTTTTATAGCATCTGAGGTAGTTTACAAGTTATCTCCATATTTCAAGGAAATTAATCTCTTGACCAGAAATACTGAGAAATGTAATTATCTGAAGGTAATAAAGAATGTTGAGGTTTATTTATATGATCCTATAATTACTTCCTCCTACACAAAACATATTAACAATTCAGATATTGTTTTAAATACTGTAGGAATACTCAATGAGTCTAGGAAAAACACTTTCGAAAATATTCACTATGAATTTGTTAAAAAAATTATTAATAAATCCAAAGAACTAAAGGTTAGAAAATTTATTCATCTTAGTGCTTTGAATGCTGATGAAAATGGTACGAGTAAATATCTTCAATCAAAAGGAAAAGCTGATAAGTTTATAACTAGCTTATCGTCTGATTCATTTAAAACTGTAATATTTAGACCTTCTATAGTTTTTGGTGAACATGATAGCTTCTTTAACAGGTTTAGATACCTACTTAAATATATACCAATTTTCCCATTAGCATGCCCAAACTCAATGTTCTCACCAGTATATGTTAAAGACCTAGCAAGTTTTATAGAAACAGCAGTAGTTACTGATAAATTTGATAATACTACACAAGATGTAACAGGGCCTTATGACTATAAATTTATTGAGCTGATATATTTTATTCTGAAAATAATGAAAATTAAAAGAATTATTATTCCGTTAAATAAGACATTATCAAAACTTCAAGCATTTATATTTACTTATCTTCCTGGTAACATTTTTACTCTAGATAATTTTAGATCACTCCAGCAAGACAATATCTCTTCAAATGGGCTTAAAGGGCAATCGTCAATTGAGGAGCATGTACCATCGTATTTATGCGAAAAAGATAATAAACTTGATACATATAGAAAAAACTCAGGAAGATAATGAAAACTTACCTTGTCGGTGGTGCTGTAAGAGATACGCTCCTTGGAAATAAACCAAAAGAAAGAGATTGGGTCGTTGTAGGATCTTCTCCAGATGAGATGAAATCAAAGGGTTTTAAACAAGTTGGTAAAGACTTCCCAGTTTTTCTCCATCCTATAACTGGTGAGGAACATGCACTTGCAAGAACAGAGAGGAAATCTGGTCATGGGTATAAAGGATTTGAATTTGATGTAAATTCAAATGTAACTTTAGAGGAAGATTTAGAAAGAAGAGATCTCACAATAAATGCAATAGCTCAAGATGATGATGGAACATTAATAGACCCATTTAATGGTCAACAAGATATTAAAAATAAAAAATTAAGACATGTTTCGGAGGCATTTTCTGAGGATCCATTGCGTGTACTTAGGATTTTGAGGTTTAAGACAAATCTTCCTGGGTTTGAGATAGCTCCTGAAACGAATGATAAAATAAAGGAGATTATAAAGAGTGGAGAGCTTAATTATTTAACAGGAGAGAGGATATGGTTAGAGTTATATAAAACAAATAATCTTTCCAAATTCTTACAATATATTTTGGACTATAAAATAAGTTTTTTATTTCCAGGATTGTCTAAGATTAAATTGAAATCACTAGTTGACTCTACTATTACAGTTTCATCTAAAGAGTTAAGAAATAAACTTTATTCTATCTCATATATAATTTCAAAATTTGAGAGTAGTATTGATTTATTATGTCATAAAATAAAAGCTCCAAATGAATATAAAGAATTAGCAAATATGATATATTTACAAATGAGTAATGTTGTTACTTACAAGATAAAAAAATCTTCAGATCCTAAAATATTACTAAATATAGTAAATAACCTAGATATAAGAAAAAAAGAACGACTGAATAGTTTTTTAAACATTGCAAAGATATATTTCAATGCATCAGATAATCATATAGAATTTTTCAAGTCTTTAATCATTCAAATTCAATGTTATAGATTAGACCATCAATATAAGTCAAAAAGTGGTATTGAAATTAAAAAAATTATTGAAAAACATCACATAGAAATTACTCAAAATCATATAAAAGATTATTTAGATAATAAGTAAAGATGTTCCCAAAATTATTCTATATATTATATATGGAGAGAAAGTTATATGGTTGATTGTTGAGATGAATACTTTAATAGTTAAATACGAAAATATAAATGATAATAAAAATCCAAGACTATATTCTTGTAAAAATACAGTATCACTACTTCTAGTTAATTGTACTATTTGATATGTTGAGGCCATAAAAATAGCTGGTATAGATAGAAGAAAAGATATTCTTATAGATTCAGTCCTATTAAATCCAACAAGTAATGCAGCCGTAATGACAATACCAGCCCTAGAGACACCTGGCATAATTGCAAGAGATTGCATAAGACCTATGAAAATTAACACCGCTGTAGAACAGGTCAGTAAATCACGGCTCCTCTTTGACTCCCTATCTGCGAAATATAGTAACAATGCAAATAATATTGTCATTATTGCTATTGAATGAATATTCCGCATATATATAGATATATAATCAATGAATATGAATCCTATAATAGGTAATGGTATTGAGGCTATAATTAATAGCCTAAAATATTGTCTACCATCTCGTGTCAAAAAAAGGATCTTCTTAATTTCATCTCTAAAATAGATTAATATTGCTAACAAAGATCCCGTATGTAAGGCAATGTCAAATCCTAAACCTTGATCAGGAAAAGTACTGAACTCAGATACTAAAACCAAATGCGCGCTGCTTGATATCGGAAGAAACTCTGTTATACCTTGAATAAGTGATAGTATTATTATATTAAATAAATCCATTACAATTTAATTATGTCATTTTTTATGTAATTATCTTTAGATATTTTACTCATATTCTTTTGTACAATAAGAACTTTGAATATTTCACCCATTTGATTCGGCATAATTAATTTTTTTATAGATTCTAGTTCATTAATATCATTTATATTCATATCGCTAAGAATATCAAAACTTAATAAATAATTAGCTTGATTCATAAAAGCGTTTACAAACCAGTTATTTATTTCAAAAACTTTCTTTATATATGTGAAATTAACAAATGAGCTAATATCTTTTTTCCCTATATCATTTAATGGATTGAAGTCAGATAAATGATCTTTAATACATGCTATAGTTCCATCAACTCTATCATCTATATATAGTTCATTTGCTGAGTAACCATAATCAATAATTACAAAATAAGCCTTATCAATAAATTTATTAATGCTATCTATAATCTTATATTGTTGAAGGCTAAACTCAAAAGTATAGTTATTTGGTAACTTTTTAGGTAGTGATAGATATCTAGCAGCTTCCTCTGCAAAAAGATCATATTCTTTCCAAAGAATTTGTAAATTTTCATTAAAATATGCTTTTTGGTAATGACTATCCTTATAACGAACAAGATCAGTAGGTATACAATCTAATAATTCATTAGCTATAATAAACGCTTCATTTGGTAAATCTTCGTATTTGTCTACCCAAATAAACTCAACTTCTTCTTTTATATTTAAATCATTTATTACATCTTTCTGTTTCTTAACTAACTGTGATGATTTCTCTAAAAAATAATACCTTTTTGGTAAACTATTTTTATTTCTTAAATAAAGAACTAAGTTTGAAGCAAGTTCTGCATTACCAGCTCCAAGTTCTACTATGTTACTGATCATTTCTTGATTAACAACATGCATGTAGTTTTTTGCAATACAATGAGAAAAATTTTCCGATACTAATGGAGATGTTATAAAGTGTCCTTTCTTACCCAATACATGCTCTTTCTCATAAAAGCCAAATTCCTTATCAAAGAGTACAATTTCCATATAATCAGAGAAACTAATATTATTATTTTTTTTAATTATTAATTTTAGCTTCTCTTCTAGCACATTCAGTCACTCCAAAAAATAATTATACTAGAAGTATAAATTAATTATAGATTATGTAATTATATATTGATGAATAAAGTTGTATTAATTACTGGCGGAGCTCGAAGAATAGGTGCTGAAACTGCAAAATACTTGCATTCAAAAGGAATGGATATAATCATAACTTACAGCAAGTCTGCTGGCGCTGCTAGATCTCTACGAAAAATATTAAATATGAATAGGAAAAACTCTTGTGAAATCTATAAGGTAGAGTTTAATTCTAATTTAGACTATAAAAAAACTTCAGTTAACATTTTGAGTATATTTGGCCGGATTGACTATCTAATTAATAATGCCTCTAAATTTTATCCTACTAAGATTGATGATATAAGTAATAAATCTTGGCTCGACACAATTGATACAAATGTCAAGGCTCCATTGTTCTTATCCAAAAACTTTTATAAAGAAATAAAAAAAAGAAAAGGAGCGATTATCAATATTATTGATATTCATGTAGAACCTCCTCTGAAAGATCATATCATTTATAATATAAGTAAAGCCGGTTTATTAGCTTTAACTCGAACACTTGCAAAAGAATTAGCTCCCGGTATAAGAGTTAATGGCGTTTCACCAGGAGCTATAATGTGGCCTGAGAATGAATCTAGCAAAAAGAAAAAGTTAGATATCTTGAGTAAGATTCCAATGAAATGTGCTGGAAATCCAGTTGACATTGCTAAAACAATTTATTTTCTTCTTGAGAAAAGTCCATATATTACAGGACAGAATATTAATGTAGATGGTGGTCGACGCCTTAATATGTAGGATTATAAATTAGATATAACCCACAAGCTCATACAAAGCGTACTTGTTACAGGCAAACGGAGTTTTAGGAAGTATTGTATTGGGAAGGTAAACTTAAGAGTTCTATAAAGGTCTAATGTTAATTGCACTAAAAGGCAGACTATTAAGATATAAATCAATATTACATTATCAAATTCAAATAAATTTAAAAGTAACACTATCATAGATAGGAGACTTGGAATAAATCCATATATTTCTAAGATTGTATTATCTTTATGAAAATCCCAGTTATATGCACCAATAAAAGTAAAAATTATACAACTCATCATAATACTCAGATTGAGTATGAATGTAATATCAAGCATACCTAAATAATATCCATCTATTATAAGAAAAATAAATGGCAAGAGACCAAGGTATGAAACTATATATTTTATATTCATTTTATAAAATCAATTTCAACCTTATTAATAATCATCTTCTCATATATAGTTTCATGTATCATCTTATGATGTGTTTTCTGGGTTATAGGATGAATGAATGCTGGTGAAATATCATATAAAGGTCTCAAAACAAAGTCGAACTTTTCAATCTCAGTTCGTGGAATATTTCTCTCAGAATCTATTAAGTCATCATAGTACAAGATATCAATATCTAGTGTTCTTGAACTAAACTTTATTTCTCCAAAAGATCTTCCATTAACTTTCTCTATTTCTTTTAAAGTTTCTTTTAAACTATCAATCTCCAGTGTTGTATAAAATGACGAAACAAGATTATAAAAATTGGGTCCTTCAAAACCCATTGAGGATGACTCATATGTTGGAGACAGCGTAATATCAACAAATTGCTTTTTTAAAGCCTCAACACATTTTTTGATATGAAATGTATGGTCAATATTACTTCCGATTCCAACAAATACTTTATGATTTTTTTCTATATCTCTCAATTACAACTCCAACTTCTTTGGAGCCAGTAACTGCTCCAGGCTTACTAAATCTCCCTTTAATATAAGTGACGTTAAACTTATCAAAAATTAATTTTACTGATTCTTCTGCAAGAGCTTCTATTAATTGGAAATTACTATCACCAATAAAAGATTTTAGCTCCTTTGATACAGCTTTATAATCGACCGTGTCATTTATTACATCACTATTTGAGGCGCTACTAATATCAGTGCCTAGTTCAAGGTCTATACACACAAATTGCTTAATTTTTCTTTCCCAGTCATATATTCCTATGACTGTTTCTATACAAAGTTCCTTAATAAATACAATATCCATATTTTCCCTCTTTTTATGCAATAAACAGTATTGTATATGATTAGGTTTCTGATATCATTACTGAGTTACAAAATCATGTCTAAAATTTGCGATATAACTAAAAAAAGAGTGATGGTGGGAAATAACGTATCTCATGCGAAAAACCGCACAAGACGTACTTTTGAACCAAATCTCCATTCTCACAGGCTATGGTCAGAGAAACAAAATAAATTTGTCAAACTTACATTATCAAACAAAGGTCTTAGAATAGTTACAAAATTAGGACTTGATTCAGCAATGATCAAATATGGGCTTACAAAATGAGAGAGAAAATTAAACTTGTATCATCTGCGGGAACAGGTCATTTCTATACAACCACAAAAAATAAAAAAACTATGCCCGATAAAATGGAAATCAAGAAATTTGATCCAGTAGTAAGAAAGTACGTCACTTATACAGAGAAAAAAATTAAATAATCTTATAACTTCTTAGCCTGATTAAAAAATCATCCAAAGATTCTATTCCTTGACTTCTGGCTTCCTCGCACCAGCTATTGAGTATCTCAGTAAAGTTTTCATGCTTAACTTGCCTAGAATGTAATATTTCATGTAGTTTATTTTTGAGAGCATATACTGTGTTAAGTTTGGAATAATTTTTAAGTAAAGAATTGATTTTATTTTCTTCATTAGAATTTAATCTTTCCGGATGATCTGCAAGGAGTTTAAAAGCAAGATTAAACTTTTCTTTTTTATATACAGGCTTCAACACTTTGTGTGTAAAATCAGTGATAACAGCTAATTTAGACTGAAGTAACGACTGCGTTATGATCTTAGAGTCAGTATTCTGTGTGTCTTGTATTACAGGTTTTGGTGCAAGTCTTTTAACTTTACATAATTTTATGTAACTAAAGATTTTAATGTACATCCAGCCTATGTCGAATTCCCATGGTCTGAGTGAAAACTTAGCGGCAGTAGGATAAGCATGATGATTATTGTGAAGCTCTTCTCCACCTATGATAATTCCAACAGGCGACATATTTGTAGAATCATCATTTGTATTATAGTTTCTATATCCCCAATGATGACCGGCTCCGTTGATACCTCCTGCTGCAAATATTGGCGTCCACATCATTTGAATAGACCATATTATTATTCCAACTGTCCCAAATAATATTATATTCGTAATAAATAAAAGGAGTATTCCTAGGTTATTTCTTCCTGTATAAATATTCTGTTCTACCCAATCATTCGGGCAGTTTTGTGAGTACTTTTGTATTGTTTCTTTATTGTTTTTTTCTCTATGATATAGGTCAGCACCTTGAAGAATAACTTTTTTGATACCGTAGAATGCTGGGCTATGGGGATCATCAACTGTCTCGACTTTAGCGTGGTGCTTTCTGTGTATAGCAACCCAATCTGCTGTCCTCATAGACGTTGTAAGCCACAGCCAAAATCTAAAGAAGTGTGACAAAATTGGATGTAATTCTATTGCTGAGTGGCACACTCCTCTATGAAGATAGAGTGTAATAGCAACAATTGTTATATGGGTGACTGCTAGCGTATAAATAGCATACTCTATAAAGCTTAGCGGTATTAGTCCATTGATTAATGTTTCGAGCATATTGTTATCCAGTAGGTTATTATCTTAGCAAGAATAAATATTATTTCCAATTATTATGCCAGAATTACCAGAAGTTGAAACTATCATGACTCTTATCAGAAAGAGGATTCTCAGTAAAAAAATCATAAAAACCAAGGTTTTGAACCCAAAATTAAGATGGCCGATTGATACTAAGAGAGTCAGAGAATTAAAGGGATGTATTATTAGAGATGTATTCAGACGAGGAAAGTACCTTGTTATTAAATTTAATCGCAAGGATCAAACCTTGATAATTCATTTGGGAATGACAGGAATAATTTCATTTAGTTATTCTGAAAGGTACAGAAAAAATAAACATGATCATTTCTTAGTTTATTTTGAAGATTTTATCTTAATTTTCAATGACGTGAGAAAATTTGGCTCGATACATTTATGCAATAACTTTGACGATATGTTTTTGATAAAGACTTTAGGACCTGAGCCTCTATCTAATAAATTTAATTCGAAATATATTTATGATGTCGCTAAGAAAAGATCTTGCGGTATAAAACAATTAATAATGAATCAAAAAGTTGTTGCAGGTATTGGAAATATTTATGCAACAGAATCTTTATTCTTGTCAAAGATTCATCCTTCAATGACTGCAAGTAATTTGAGTATTAGTCAAGCTAAGAAACTCACAATAAATATTAAATCAGTTTTACTAGAGTCTATTGATATGGGTGGCACAACTATCAAAGACTATATCAATGCAGAGGGAAAACCTGGTTATTTTGTTCAAAAGTTATTAGTTTATCAAAAAGAAAATTGCCCTATTCATAAAAAACATAAAATAAGCAATATCAAAATATCAGGGAGATCGTCATTTTTTTGTAGTAAATGTCAGAAAGATTAATTAAGACCCAATATCATTTCTGTAGAATACTAAATCTGAATCCTCCTTTTTTAATTCTGAATCACTATAAGATTTAATTTTAGATATAGAATCATAAGCAAGAGCTATAGCCTCTTCTTTTTTCTCAGAGTATGCATTCACAGAGAGTATCCTTCCACCCGCAACTCTTATGGCGCCATTACTAATTTTTGTTCCTGCATGAAAAATCTTTACATTATCTTTATCTTCTATATTGGATATATCTAAATAAAAATCTTTAACTGGGGCGTCGGGATAACCTTTTGCAGCTAACACAACTGTGCAGCAGTAACCGGAGATGTTTTTGTGCTCAATGAAGGATAAATTAAAATTATCAGGATAATTTTTATTATCAAAACCAATTAAGTCTAAGAAATCAACATCATTTTTATCAAGATACATTATGATGTTTTGTGTTTCTGGATCACCCATTCTACAGTTATATTCAAGAATAAAAGGCTTATCTTCTGCAGTCGATAGCATAAGCCCCAAATAGATAAAACCATTGTATTTACTCTTACTGCCAGAATTACTATTAATATTTACTAATGTCTTAATTAATATCTTCTCAATTTCCACATTGATGGAATAGACATCATTTTTCTTATATGAGCAAAAAGGATGACTAATAGCACCCATGCCACCGGTATTAGGGCCAGAGTTGAACTCATCTCTGGATTTATAATCTTTTATCCAAGGAAGCCCTATTGTTTTTTTTGAGGCATTTGGATTACAGATGTATATAGCAGATAATTCAATGCCTTTAATAAAATCTTCTATAATGATTTTCTCTCCTGGTTTTAACAACTTTTTGATAGAGAATTTAGCATCTTCTAGAGTTTCGCAGATATCAACCCCTTTACCTGCCGCTAAACCATCATATTTAATAACAATTGGCATTTTCTTATTTTCTAAGTAATCTGCAGCCTTATTAATCTCGTTAAACTCTCTATAATTAGCAGTGGGTAATTTGTTAGTATTCATGAAATTCTTGGCAAATACTTTTGAACCCTCAAGTTGGGCAAAATATTTTTTTGGACCAAAAATATTGAGATTATTTTCCTCAAACAAATCAGCTAAACCATTTACTAAAGGATCTTCAGGACCGACTATTGTTAAGTCTATTTTATTTGAAATAGCAAAATCAAGTATAGATTGGTGATTACTAATGTCACATTCAATATTGAAAACATTTTTCTCTGTAAGTGTCCCTGCATTACCAGGCATTACATATATTTTTTCTATATCTCTTTTCGATCTAGAGATTATCCATGCTAATGCGTGTTCCCTTCCTCCAGAACCGATTATTAATATTTTTAAGCCCATTTTTAGTGTTTAAATACTCTTATTTGTGTAAAACACATCGATAGTTTATGTTTATTAGCAACATCAATTATAGTAGCATCATTAATTGATCCACCAGGCTGGATAATCGCAGATACACCTATTTTTTTTGCTATATCTACATTGTCTCTAAAGGGAAAGAATGCCTCTGATGCCATAACAGATCCTCTGAGTGATATATTTTCTTTTTTAGCTTTATTAATAGCAATATTTGTAGAATCTATGCGACTCATTTGACCTGCACCAATTGCAAGGGTTTTTGAATTATTTACTAGTACGATTGAATTAGATTTAACATATCTTGAGACTTTGAATGCAAATATCATATCATCAAGTTCTTTTTTAGTTGGCTTTTTTTTGGTGACTACCTTTAGCTGTTTTTGTGACAATATTTTATTATCTTTTTCTTGAATAAGTAATTTATTTCTCAAAAGCTTTGTTTCATAAATTGTATTGATCTTTTTGATCCTTATTTTAAGGATTCTTACATTGGGTTTACTCTCAATTATATCTAAAATTTTGTTATCAAAGCTAGGAGCTGCAATAACTTCTACGAATTGCTTATTTAGAATTTTTTTAATTAAGTCACTACTCACTTTCTTATTGAATGCTATTATTCCACCAAAAGCTGAACTAGGGTCTGTTCTATACGCTTGTTTATAGGAATCTTCAAGGGTTTTACCAGATGCGACACCACATGGATTAGCATGTTTAACAATAACGCATGTAGGATTCTTGAATTGTTCCACACAAGAAAATGCACTTTCAGTATCAACAAGATTATTGAAAGATATTTTTTTACCAGATATTTGAGTGTAATCAAAATTTGACAATTCCGGAGAAGAAATTTGATACAATTTGGCCCTTTGATGAGGGTTCTCACCATATCTCAATTTTTCAAATTCACTACCGACTATGTTGATCTCATCAGACAATAAATCTTTACCTTTCTGATCATCTAATAGATAGTTTGCTATCATTGAGTCATATTTTGAAACTTTCTTAAATGCTTTGTATGCAAGTTCTCTTCGAGTTTTTTTGGAGGTAGATCCATTTTCCTTTATCTCATCAATAACTTTTTGATAATCCTCTGATTCTGTCAAAACAGTCACTCTCTGATGATTCTTAGCCGAGGCTCGAAGTAATGTAGGACCACCTATATCTATATTTTCAATAGCTTTGGAGAATGAACAAGTTTTAGCTGAAATTGTTTTTTCAAAAGGATATAAATTAACTACCACCATATCAATAAGATGATATTTCTTATCTTTAAGAGCATCTAAATCCCTTTGGGTCTTGGCTAATATCCCTGCATGAATGATAGGATGTAGCGTCTTTACCCTTCCTTCTAATATTTCATCAAAATTGGTGAATTCAGAAATGTTGAGAATATCTATGCCTTTTGATAAAAGATATTTTGCTGTTCCACCTGTTGACAAAATAGTGTAGTTGTTTTGAATTAGGTTTGATGCAAGCAAATCTATATCATTTTTGTCAGAAACGCTTATAAGAGCTATTTTCTTCATTTTATTATAAGTTATACTCTTTTATCCTTTTAATTAAGGTGCCCCTGCTGATACCGAGAAAGCCTGCTGATTTGGTGACATTGCCATTACATACTTCCAGTACAGTGCCTATTAGCGTCCTCTCTGTATCATTTAGAAATAAGCTATGCATTCTAGAGCTATCTCCATTGCCGTTCATATTTTTGATAAACAGCTTAGCTTCTTTCTTCACAACAGCACTAAGATTGCTGTTTGATAAATTTTTTATAGCTCGTTTTTTCTTCATTGTTTGTACGAATAATAGAATACCCCGAGTAAATCATTCTACAATCAATGTAAGTATTGATAAAGCTCAAAAAAGAAAAAAACTAATTATTTTTTATATATT
>MDTG01065721.1_pt1 | contig 12488 bp, 16 predicted proteins | sample 811421 | NCBI WGS metagenome assembly MDTG01 (sample SAMN05326645, study PRJNA326480) | marine metagenome | isolation source: seawater | place: Pacific Ocean: South East | collected 2011 | reverse complement strand
GTTATTGCTGACAACGTTGGTGACAACGTAGGTGATTGCGCAGGTATGGCAGCAGATTTATTTGAAACGTATGCTGTAACGATAGTTGCGACAATGGTTCTTGCTTCAATATTCTTTCAAGACAATCTAAATTTAATGATTTATCCATTAGCAATTGGCGGTGGTTGTATCATTGCTTCTATAATTGGCACCTTTTTCGTTAAACTTGGTAAAAGCAAAAATATTATGGGAGCTCTTTACAAGGGATTTATTGTTACAGCAATAATTTCTTTAATACTGCTTTATCCAATTACTTCTAATGTTATAGGTTTAGACAATACATTTAATGTTGGAGATAAAAGTTTCACCGGTTTTGATTTATATTATTGTGGTATTATTGGGTTAGCGGTAACAGGCTTAATTATTTGGGTAACCGAATATTATACTGGAACAAATTATAGGCCAGTCAGAAGTGTAGCAAAATCTTCTACCACTGGCCATGGTACGAATGTTATTCAAGGATTAGCAGTTTCTATGGAAGCTACTGCGTTGCCAGCATTAATTATTGTAGCTGGTATAATTATTACGAATGAGCTAGCAGGATTATTTGGTATTGCGATTGCAGTAACAGCAATGTTAGCCTTAACAGGAATGGTTGTAGCTTTAGACGCTTATGGTCCCGTCACAGATAATGCTGGTGGAATAGCTGAAATGTCAAAGCTGCCAAAAAATGTTAGAAAAACTACAGATGCACTTGATGCTGTTGGCAACACGACTAAAGCTGTTACCAAGGGATACGCAATTGGTTCGGCTGGTTTAGGAGCACTTGTTCTTTTTGCTGCGTATACAGAAGATATAAAATTCTTTTCTACTGTTCAGGGATCAGCACTCGAAGGAATAAATGTAAGTTTTGACTTATCTAATCCATTTGTGGTTATAGGTTTATTAGTTGGAGGTATGTTGCCATACTTATTCGGATCAATGGGAATGCAAGCCGTAGGTAGAGCAGGAGGGGCTGTCGTTATTGAAGTTAGAAGACAATTTAAAAAAATACCCGGAATCATGAAAGGAAAAAGGAAACCTGATTATGGAAGATTAGTAGATTTATTAACTAAAGCCGCAATTAAAGAAATGATTATCCCGTCGCTTTTACCAGTACTTTCTCCAATAATTTTATATACAATTATTTATTTTATCGGAGGTATAGAGGCCGCACTTTCATCTTTAGGAGCAATGTTGTTAGGAGTTATAGTTACAGGTTTGTTCGTGGCAATATCAATGACAGCTGGTGGCGGAGCTTGGGATAACGCAAAAAAATTTATAGAAGACGGTAATTATGGAGGAAAAGGATCAGAGTCACACAAGGCAGCAGTAACGGGTGACACAGTCGGAGATCCATATAAAGATACAGCCGGCCCTGCTGTTAATCCTATGATCAAAATTACAAATATTGTTGCTCTTCTTCTTTTAGCTGTTATAGCTCACTAATATTATCTGTTAGAATACATTTTTGCTCTAATACTAGATAAAAATGATTCTATAAAGTTTCCTTTTCTTATCTCATTTTCTGTAACAGCTTCAGCAAATTTATATTTATTCATATCTTTTTTATTATACAAAATTTTTTCTTCCAAAATTCCATATTGATTAAATTTAACAACTAAAACATTATTATTTAACAAAACGTTTTTACCAAGTTTTGTTATATTTCCTCTTGTCCTGGTTCTTTCTATATAAAGCCATGTATTTTTGTCTTGTAAAGATACCGTATGAGGCCGTCCCAAAATTTTAATTACATCATTCGTGTTTGTATCGTTTACTTTAAGCAATTTATCTCTATTTTCGAGATAGAAGATTCCGTGACTTTTAACAACTTTATTTTTTTGACAATTTGGCAATAAAAAAGATAAAAATAGAATAAAAATAATTATAGAATGTTTACTTCTTATAAAAAACATAAGAACAAACTGTACAACAGTTTAGTTAAATTATCACGAAATAATTTTTTTTATCAAGATATGAATTTAGATGATAAATTAGAAACACGCGTCTATTTAATTTTTTTTCATTTTGCTTTTATACTAAGGGCAACCAAGCTTCAAAAAAGAGAAAAGGAATCACAGGAAGTTTTTGACAATATATTTCAAAATATAGAATATAATTTAAGAGAACTAGGGGATGGAGATGTTTCAGTTAATAAAAAAATGAAAAAGTTGACTAGGGTATTTTATGACATATTACTGAATCTAGATAAAAAAGATTCTAATCAAAATAACAATATTATTTATTTAATAGAAAAATATTTTATGATTGATAAAAAAAAAGACACAGTAAATATTAAGGAATTCTGTGATTATTTTAGTAAATTTCAGAATTTTTGTTTTGATTTAGATGTTAAAAATATGCTAAATGGTTCTTTTAACTTTAAGTATAAATAAAATATGGCTGTTCCAAAAAGAAAAACATCTGTTTCAAGAAGAAACAAAAGAAGATCACATCACAGGATTGAGCCTTCAAATGTTTTGGAAGATAAAAAAACTGGTGAGTATAGGCTTTCCCATCATATCGATTTAAAAACCGGTTTTTATAACGGTAAAAAAATTTTAGATAAGTAATTTTAGGCCAAATTAAAATTACAAATGAATATTACAGAAAATAAATTTAAAATCTCAATTGATTTAATGGGGGGAGATGATTCACCGCAAAAAACTATTGAAGGTATAGATTTATTTGTTAAACGTAACAAAAATATAAATGATTATTTCTTTTATTTATACGGAGACGAAACAATCGTTTCTTCCAAAATAAAAAATTTAAAATATCTTAAATCAAATTATAAAATTATTGATACTAAAATTGTAGTTTCAAATGAACTATCCCCAATGGCTGCTTTAAAAAAAGGTAAAGGATCCAGTATGTGGGAAAGTATCCAGTCTCAAATAAATCTGAACTCTGATGTTACCTTGTCGGCTGGTAACACTGGAGTTTTTTTAGTTATGTCAAAAATGATATTAAAAATGCTAGAAGGAATTGATAAACCAGCTCTTGCTGGACTGTGGCCAAGCGACAAGGGTATGAATTTAGTTTTAGATCTTGGAGCAAATGTTGAATGTAGTGAAAAAAATCTAATTGATTTTTCTGAAATGGGCTCAGCTCTTTATAGATCATTATTTCCAGATAAAGAACCCAAAGTTGCTTTGTTAAATATAGGTTCCGAGGAACTTAAAGGTACAGATACATTAAAAAACGCATATTCAAAATTAAAAATTTTAGAAAAAATTGGAGACTTTAAATTTGTTGGTTATGTCGAAGGAAATCAAATCACCGGTGATGTTTCGAATGTAATCGTTACAGATGGTTTTACAGGTAACGTAGCTTTAAAAACAGCAGAAGGTGTGGCTAATTTTTTAACTAATAATTTAAAAAAATATCTTTCAGAAAATATATTCTCAAAACTTTCAATAATTTTTTCATATTTTTCATTAAATAAATTTAAAAATAAATTAGACCCAAGAAAATATAATGGTGCTATTTTTTTGGGATTGAAAGGTCCCGTAGTCAAAAGTCATGGTGCGATCGATGCTCTTGGTTTTTCTTATTCTGTTGAGTTATGTTATAATATTGCTAAAGGAAAACTTATTAATAAAATTAAAAATAATTTAGACAATGTTAAAAATTTAGATGAAAAGAATTAATGTTACAAAAAAAGATCTAAAAAAAGAAATCAAATTTAACATTGGTTTACCTTTTTCATTGTCTGAAAAAATTCTAAATTCTTTATTTGAAATTATTATAGAAGGTTTACGTGCTCACGGTGAAGTCAAAATATTAAATTTTGGAAAATTTAAAGTATTAAAAAAAAATCAGAGAACTGGCAGAAACCCAAAAACTATGGAAGAATTTTTAATTAACAAGAGAAAAGTAGTAACTTTTTATCCTTCCATATCTATTAAAAGAAAAATTAATGAAAAAAAAGAGCAAAGCCGCCTATAAAACAATTAGTGAAGCTGCATTAGAAATAGGCTTAATTGACAAAAAGACAAATAAAGCAAATACACACACTTTAAGATTTTGGGAAAAAAATTTTAAACAAATAAAACCTAAAATTTTATTTGGTAATCGGAGATATTATGCAGATAAAGATATTTATATTTTAAAATTAATTTATAATTTATTAAAAACACAAGGCATGACGATCACCGGAGCTAAAAAAGCGTTAAATAGTGGCTCAATTAAACTTGACCCAAATATACTGTCAGATATAAAAGGGGAAAATTTAAAGAAAGAAATAAAAGAGAAAGCTAAAAAAATAAAAAATATTTTGGAAAAATTTAGAAAAATAAGATAATGGCAAAAAAAAGCTCAATTAAAGTTAGACTTGTTCCTGAAAAGAAACCTGATAGCCCTTTTTTTTATTACGTTAAAAAACCAACTAAAGGGGAGAAAGCAAAGATTAAATTGAAATTAAAAAAATACAATCCAGATACAAAAAAACATGAAATTTTTATAGAAAAAAAGCTACCACCACACAGTAAATAATTTATTTTTTTTTAAAGTTTCTATATTCGTAATTAATATAACCTTTTATCATCCCCTTCCAAATCATTTCTGTTAGCTTTGGATCAATTTTTCTTTTAATAGATTTTTTCTTAATATTTTTTAAAATTATTTTAATTCTTCTTTTATCAACTATCTGTTTCTTCGAAGACTTATTTTGAAGTATTTTTTTAACAAGACCAGTTCTTTTATTGATTATGTCTAAAAGCTTATTATCTAGTAAATCCAATTTTTTTCTTATCTTTACTATATTTGTTTTTTTAGATAGCGACATAAATGTAATTAAAATATTAAATAATTATTATATAACAAACAAATGGAAATATTATTAAGAAAAAAATACCTGAGTTTTGTAAATTATTGGCTTTTATCGCTATTATCACTAATTAGTTTAATAGTTATTGTAGGAGGTCTTACAAGACTTACAGATTCAGGTTTGTCCATAACAACATGGGATGTAGTTAAAGGGATTTTACCTCCATTAAATAATGAAGATTGGGTTGAAGTATTTAATCTTTATAAAAAAATTCCGCAATATTTTCTACTTAACACAAATATGACGATGGCAGAATTTAAGATAATTTATTATTGGGAATATATACACAGAATTTTGGGAAGACTTTTAGGATTATTTTTTTTAATCCCATTCATTTTTATTTATATAAATAAAATTTTTAATAAAAAGTACAATCAAAACTTTTTTATATTGTTTTTGTTAATTTTAGTTCAAGGTACTGTTGGATGGTATATGGTAAAAAGTGGTCTTGTTGACAACACGACAGTCAGTCATTATAGATTAGCTATTCATTTAAATTTAGCATTAATTTTATTTTCAGCAATCTTTTGGTATTACTTAAACATTAATTCCAAAAAAAATAAAATTTTTTTTGATTTTAAGACTACTTATATTTATCCAAAAATTTTCATATTTCTAATTTTTCTTCAAATTACCTTTGGTGCATTTACATCTGGTTTAGACGCAGGTAAAATTTATCAAACATGGCCACTAATGAACAATTATTTTTTTCCAGATGATTTGATTTTAAATAACATTACTTTTTCTAAAATTTTTAGCGAACCATCATTCGTTCAATTTGTTCACAGAAAACTTGCATATATAATATTTGTGTATGTTTTATTAATGTCATTTTTTATTTTTTATAGAAAAAGAAAATACATGTACTATTCAACTTATTTTCTTATAGCTACAATATTTGTACAAGTAATTTTGGGAATATTTACTTTACTTAGTGGTGCTTATATCTGGATTGCATCATTACACCAAATTTCTACAATTCTTTTATTAATTTCTTCAATTTACTTTTATTATAATTCTTTAAAAACATAGTTTTTATTGACATAATTATTAATTACTAGTAATTATCGCCAAGTTTGTATGACTCCATTTATAAAAAAAAAAAGATATAAAAAATGACTGGTATATTGTTAATGCCGAGAATTTAGTTTTGGGTAGATTAGCGGCTTACATATCAAAAGTTTTAAGAGGAAAAAACAAATCTAAGTTTAATCCAAACCAAGATAATGGTGATTTTGTAATAGTTACAAATGTAGAAAAATTAAAATTTAGCGGAAAGAAATTCACTCAAAAAAAATATTACAAACACACAGGTTATCCTGGTGGAATTAAAAGTACAACTCCACAAGAACTTCAAGGGAAGAATAAATTTCAGGATGTTTTAAAATTTGCAGTTAAGAGAATGCTTCCAGGAGGACCTTTAGCAAAAAAACAATTAAGTAAGTTAAAAATGTATTATGGGGAAAAACACCCACATTCATCACAAAACCCAATTGAAATTAATTTTTCAAAACTCAACAGAAAGAATAAAATTATATAATCTATGAATCAAACTAATTTAACTGAACCAAATAAATCTAATGTTAAATTAAATTTAGATTTTAAAGACAGCAAGTCTGCAACAGGAAGAAGGAAAAGATCTATAGCTAGAGTTTGGGTAAAAAAAGGTACAGGAAAAATTTATGTTAACGGTAAAGAAATGATGCAATATTTTAAAAGACCTGCACACCAATTGATTGTTGGTAGACCATTAGAGGAAATTAATGGAACTAATTTATACGATATAAAGTGTAGTGTTAAAGGTGGGGGGCTTACCGGACAGGCTGGTGCAATAATTCATGGAATTTCAAGAGCTTTAGTAGAAATTGACTCTTCACTAAAAAAAGTTTTAAAAAAAAGTAAATTGACCACAAGAGACCCAAGAAAAGTTGAAAGAAAAAAATATGGTCGCAGAAAAGCACGTAGAAGCTTTCAATTTTCAAAAAGATAAATCAATTATTTTCATTAACTTTAAAAGTGATATAAATAAATTATGTCATCAGTAAAAAAAATAAATGCAGCTGTTGCCGGAGCCACTGGTTATGTTGGTCTTGATTTAGTTTATTTATTATCTAATCACCCTAAAGTTAAACTTAGTTATCTTTGTGCAAAAAAAAATATAGGAAAAAAAATTCAATATTTTGACAAAAGAATTAAAAAAAAATTACCCAAAATATCAAAATTGAGCTCGGTTAACTGGAATTCCATTGATATACTTTTTACATCACTTCCAACAGGTGAATCGCAAAAGTTAATAAAAAAACTATTCAAATATGAACATTTGAGATTTATTGATTTATCTGCTGACTTTAGAATTAAAAATAAAAATATTTATAAAAAGTTTTACAAGTCTAATCACAAAGCACCAAATTTGATTAAGCATTCTATTTATTCAATCTCAGAATTTGTAAAAAATAATATTAAAAAAAATAAAATAATTGCATGTCCTGGTTGTTATCCTACATCGATTCAACTACCTTTAGTGCCATTATTGAAGAAAAAATTAATAAAAAAAAACAACATCATTATAGATTCTAAATCTGGTTTTTCTGGAGCAGGCAAGAATCTAAAAAAAAAATTTAGTCACAAAAATTTATTTTCATCAATCCAAGTATACGGTCTACCTAAGCATAGACATATTAGTGAAATAGATCAGGAAATTAATAAAACTATTAGATCTCGAGTTAAATATGTCTTCACTCCACACCTCCTACCTACTTTTAGAGGTTTACTGTCAGCAATATATGTAGAAAAAAATAAAGGGATTACTGTTAAAAAAATACATAGTGAGCTTAATCAATTTTATAAAAAAAGTTTTTTTATTAAAATAGCCGCTTTAAACAAAACAATTGGTACTGGGAATGTTATAAATACAAACTTTTGTGAAATTTCAGTTTGTTCCCTAAGGGAGAAAAGTAAAATATTAATACTGTCTGCGATAGATAATCTAATAAAGGGTGCAGGTGGTCAAGCCGTGCAAAATATGAACTTAATTTTTGGTTATAAAGAAAATTTAGGACTTAGATGAGAAAGATATATTTTCTTTTCATAATATTTTTATTTAGTTGTTCAAATACAGGAAAGAGAGTTTACATATGTGGAGATCATCCATGTAAAGATAAAAAAGAAATTGAAGAATATTTTAAGGACAATATATCTATAGAGGTATATGTAATTGAGTCAGAAAAGAAAAAAAATAAAAATAGAGACTTAGTTGAATTAAACATCATTAAAGATAAAGATTATGATCAGAATAAAGATAAGGAATTTGATTTCTTACGAAATAGAAAGGATCAAAAAAAATTGATTAATAAAGGAGAAAAACCCGAAAAATTAAAACTTAAAGTAACAAACACAGAGAAAAAAAAGGATCAAATTACAAAAAAATCAGATGATGGAAAGATTGATATTAAATCTAAAGATAAAACTTTTAGTTACAAAAGAAAATCAACGAAAATTGTTCATCTGTGTAGAAAAATTGATGAATGTGATATTAATTTGATTTCAAAAAAAATTTATGATTTAGGAAAAGAAAAAAGCTATCCTGATATAACAAATAGCAAACAATGAAAAAAAATAAATTCAACATTGCCATAGTAGGTCTTGGAAATATTGGAATAAATCTTTATAAACATTTAACACAAAATAAAATCAGCATTCAAAAGAAAACAAATGTTCATTTTAATATAAAGTACGTTTCAGCAAAAAATATATTAAAAAAAAGACAAATAAAAATTCCAAAAAATAAATGGATTAAAAATTATTTAATAGCGGCAAAACATAAAGAAATCGATATTGTAATTGAATTAATAGGTGGTTCAGAAGGTGCTGCTAAGAAGTTAGTTTTTAATGCTATTAAAAACAAAAAACATGTTGTAACTGCTAATAAAGCTTTGATATCGAAACATGGTGATTTTTTATCAAAACTTGCAGAAAAAAATAAAGTAAATCTTGAGTTCGAAGCTGCTGTTGCAGGCGGTGTTCCAATTATTAGATCTATAAAAGAAGGTTTGATTACTAATAAAATTGAAAAAATTTATGGTATTTTGAACGGTACTTCAAATTATATTCTTACAAAGATGATGGATACAAAAATGAATTTTAATAAAGTTTTAGATGAAGCTAAGGCTTTAGGTTATGCTGAAAGCAACCCTTCAGCAGATTTAAACGGTGACGATGCAAAATCAAAAATTCAAATTTTGTCATCTCTAGCATTTAAATCATTTATAAATGATTCAAAAATTAACGTTGAAGGTATTAAGCGTATAGATCAAACCGATATAGAAAATGCAAAAAAACTTGGATATAAAATTAAACATTTGGCTATAGCAGAATTAAAAAAAAATAAAATTATCCAAAGAGTTCACCCGTGTATGGTTCCAGAAAGATCTTATATAAGTAATATAAATGGAGTATTAAATGCTATCATTGTTGATGGTAAGCCAGTAGGAAGGTTCACTATACAAGGGGAGGGCGCTGGTCCAGGACCAACAACGTCAGCTCTGGTATCAGATATTTGCTCTATACTTAGAGGAAATATAAAATTTCCATTTTCAATTCCAAACAAAAATAGAAAAAAAATCAAAAGTTTAGACATTGCTGATGAATTTTTTTCTTCATATATTAGATTGGATGTTATTGATAAAACAGGTGTTCTTTCATCGGTAACTAAAATTTTATCAAAAAATCAAATATCAGTTAAAAGATTAATACAAAATCCTTTTAAAAGTAAAAAATTCTCCTCTATAATAATTGTTTCACATAGGGCTAAAAATTCTAATTTAGTCAAATCAATTAATGAGTTAGAAAATAAAAAATTTATTATAAATAAACCCAAATTCTTTAGAATTGAAAAAATTTGAAAAATATTAATTCAAAATTACTTAACAGCTTTATCAAGGTTTCCGAAAGAGCTGCTTATGGTGCATCAAAGTTTAGGGGAAAAAATGATAAGATTGCGGCGGACCAAGCAGCAGTTGACGAAATGAGGTCTGAACTTAACAAAATAAATATGAGAGGTAGGGTTGTTATTGGTGAAGGCGAAATGGACGAAGCTCCTATGTTATTTATCGGTGAAAAAGTGGGTGATGGGAAAGGTGAAGAAATGGATATAGCAGTTGATCCTTTAGAAGGAACAAATTTTACAGCTAAAAATTTACCAAATGCAATATCAGTCTTATCGGTCACACATAAGGGAGGGTTACTATCAGCTCCGGACACTTATATGGAAAAAATAGCTATCGGATCAGGTCTTCCAGACAAAATTATTGATTTAGATAATTCAGTTGAAAAAAATATAAAATTACTATCAGAAGCTAAAAATACAACACCAGATAAAATTACTGCTTGTGTTTTAAAAAGACCCAGACATGATAAAATTATTAAATCTTTAAATGAGCTAAAAGTTAAAATAAAATTTATATCGGATGGAGATGTAACTGGTGTAATTTCAGTTGTTGACCCTAATTCTAACATTGATATTTATCTTGGCACTGGCGGTGGTCCAGAGGGGGTACTGGCTGCAGCTGCCCTTGATTGTTTAGGCGGCCAAATGCAAACAAGACTTGTTTTAAACGATGACAAAGAAGTTAACAGAGCGAAAAAATTGGGAATTACTAATCTAAAGAAAAAGTATAATATCGAAGACATGATCAAGGGAGATGTAATTTTTTGCGCAACAGGTGTAACAGATGGAGAATTTCTTAAAGGCATAAATGATAAAGAAGATTTTTTTGAAGCAACCACCTTTGCTTTGCACAAAAGTCAAAAACTATCTAAAAAAATTACAAATGTTATAAAAAAATGAATGGTATTTCAGTTTCGGGCAAGAATTGGATATCTAAAAGTTACAGTGAAGACAAAATAAATTTTTTAAAAAACAACTTTAATTTAAGTGAAATTTTATCAAAATTAATCTCAGTTAGAAATGTTAAGCTCGAAGAAGTTAAATTATTTTTAGAACCAAAAATTAAGAATCTATTACCAAATCCTTTTGTTTTAAAAGACATGGAAAAATCCGTCGAAAGAACAATAAAAGCGATTAATAAAAATGAAAAAATAGGAATATTTGGTGATTATGATGTTGATGGAGCGACCTCAACTGCCATTCTTGGAAATTATTTTAATGGAATCAATCAAAAAATAGAAATTTATATACCGGATAGAAAAACTGAAGGTTATGGACCAAGTAAACTAGGATTTGAAAAATTGATATCTAATGGATCAAATTTAATTTTTACAGTAGATTGTGGAACATTATCTTTTGATATAATAGAATTTTCTCAAAAAAAAAATATTGATGTTTTAGTTTTGGATCACCATCAATCTGAGCTTAAACTACCAAAAGCTTTTTCAGTAGTAAATCCAAATAGATTTGATGATGATTCTAATTTAAATTATTTGTGTGCCGCAGGTGTCTGCTTTATGTTTTTGGTAGCATTAAATAAAAAATTAAGAGAAATTGAATGGTTTAAAAAAAATAATATAGTTGAACCTAATTTAATCAATTATCTTGATCTTGTATCATTAGGAACTGTTTGCGATGTTGTCCCACTTATTGGACTAAATCGAGCTATTGTTAGCCAAGGCCTTGAGGTTATGAAAAAAAAATCTAATCTTGGTCTTAAAACTTTAAAAAATATTTGTGGAGTTGAAAATAATCTTACAACGTATCACCTAGGTTATATATTAGGTCCCAGAATTAATGCTGGTGGTAGAGTGGGAAAATGTTCACATGGAGCAAATCTTTTTTTAAGTAAAGACTCGAAAGAGATTTTTAAAATCGCTACAGATCTTGAAAAATTTAATAATGAAAGAAAAGCAATCGAATCAGAAATGTTGAATAAAATTGATACTAAGATAAAAATTAGTCATGATGAACCTGTAATAATTTTATCAGGCCATAATTGGCATGGTGGAATTATTGGAATTATTGCTTCAAGATTAAAAGAAAAATATAACAAGCCTACTATAATTATTTCAGTTGAAAATGGTATTGGTCGTGCATCAGCAAGGTCTATTATTGGCTTTGATATAGGCAGCATAATAATTAATGCAGTACAAAGCAATATTTTAAAAAGAGGCGGAGGACATAAAATGGCTGGTGGTTTTACAATAGAAGAAAACAAAATTGATGAATTTAAAAACTTTGTAAATAAAAAATTTTTGAAAATTGTTAAAAAAATTAATAAAACAAAAAATCTTTTTTTTGATGCTAAAATTTCTCCATCTGCTTTAAATGAAACTTTCCTTTCAGAAGTTAACATGCTTTCCCCATTTGGATCTGGCAATCCTGAGCCCAAATTTGTTATTGAAAATTTAAAATTATTAAAATCATCCATTGTTGGAGAAAAACATATAAAATCTTTATTTACCGCTGCCGATGGTTCATTAGTTAAAAGTGTGACATTTAATGCTGTAAAAACCGATTTAGAGACTTATTTATTGTCAAAAAATTTGAAAAAAATTAATATTTTTGGAAAAATAACTCTTAACGAGTGGAAAGGTCAAAGAAATGTAGAGTTTATTATCGATGATATTTCTGTTAATAAGACAATCAATAATTCGGTCCCATCGTCTAACGGTTAGGACAGATGGT
>MDTG01019202.1_pt1 | contig 12488 bp, 16 predicted proteins | sample 811421 | NCBI WGS metagenome assembly MDTG01 (sample SAMN05326645, study PRJNA326480) | marine metagenome | isolation source: seawater | place: Pacific Ocean: South East | collected 2011 | reverse complement strand
TATTGAGAAATATAATGCTAAGACTACGGGTGGGAAGTATATTTTGAATCCTAATAAGGGTTAGGTGAGCGGAAGGCAGGGCCTCATATCAAATTGACAAGGGCGAACGTTGATTATACTGTCTCTGCTATCAATAATAGGGACAGTCGTTTGATTTCAAAGAAAATTTTTCTTCGTTCGTCTTTCCTGTTTATAGGGGGTTATGCGGCATCTGTTCGTGTAGCACTCTGTTATGCGTAATGGAGTTGTATGACTATTTCAGAGCAAGAGTCTGTTCTATTTAATGACTGGAAAGGCAAACGAGAAGGTTTTGTGTTTGACGGGGTTGTGTCAGAGCTTGATTACCTGAAATCAGAGATAAAACTTTGCTTCGTATTAAAAGAAGTTAATGATCTTGGCGGAGGCGGTTGGGATCTTAGAGAGTTTATTGATGGAGGAGCTCGCTGGCAAACTTGGGATAATGTATCTCGGTGGGTAACTTGTATTCGAGATATTAATTCCAATACTAAGTGGTCTGAGCTTGAAAATATTGATGATGATTACCGGAAAGACATTCTTCGTTCAATTTGCGCCTTTAACTTAAAAAAGTCACCTGGTAGTCATACTACTGAGCGTGCGAGTTTTAACGCTGTAGTGTCAGAAGATAAAGATTATATTAAAAAGCAATACGATCTTTATAATCCAGATATCACAGTATGTTGTGGCACAGGCTGGGACTTACGTTGGGCTTTAGGTTTAAATGATTGTGAAGTATTTGAAACAAGTAGAGGTATAAAATGGTTTATGAATAAACAGAATAAACCTGTGTTTATCTATGCACACCCAGCCGCTCGTGTTCAGGACTCATTGATTGTTTATGGACTAATCGACGCCATTCGTGAAGTTTACGCATAACAAATTAAGCCTTACGCAGTAGAACCGACGTATTTACAATTGTATGCGAAGAGCCGTTCTCTGCGGGGTGATACGCTTGCAGACCAAAATCATAAGCATCGTTGTGCTTGGCTCGAAGATCAGCTGTTAGAGCCGCTAAAGGTCTTTACTGTGCGTTTATAAAATATTGATGCCGCTTATTTCATCATGAATGATAGAAAACAATAGTTCATTTCCTTAACTCGTATTCTGATATGATAATAAGGCTTTTCTATATTATGTTCGCTATCTATCTAGTCTTCTCTCATTATGGTTTGAAGTGAATGGATTAATTTAACTTAAATGTTGATTTAGATCATTCATCTCTGTCAATATTTATTTATAGTATTATTAACATCATATTCTAAATAAAGTAAGTGGGTTTTATGAAATTGATAATAATTATAATTTTTAACATGCTTGTTACATTGTCTTTGTATGCCAGCGATTTAAAAACTGCATTTGAGGAATTTGATAAAGCAAGTTTATATGACGAAGGTCCTGTTTGGGATGCTGCAGAGAGAGGGGATGTTGACGCTCAATACTTCCTTGCTAAAATTTTTGAGGATGATTATTTTCGTAATCAGACATCTGTTAAGTTTGCTAAAAGAGCAGCCCTGCAGGGGCATGCTAAAGCACAGAGTTTACTTGGATTTATGTATATTTATGGGAATGAAGATGTTGTTAAAGATTATGAAGAAGCAGAGCGTTGGTTAGTAAGAGCAGCGACACAAGGTGGTGTCCATATACAAAAAACTTTGGGTGTTCTATATAATCAAGGTCCCATTCCTAAGAACTACCAAAAATCGGTATATTGGTTTCGTAAGTCAGCAGAGCAAGGTAATGCAAGTGCACAATGGCATCTTGCGAAAATGTATGAATATGGAAATGGCATTACACAGAGCGTTAAGCAAGCGTATGTTTGGAATTCTGTTGCAGCGCTATCAGGGTATTATCACGCTATACAGCTTCAAGAAGTTTTGGAAAAACAGCTTTCTCTGAATGAGTTGGCACAGGCAAAAGATGAAGCTATAAAATTATACGATAAGCTTGGGAACTCAATGTCATTAGAAATAACTCCCAGAAAAGTACGTAGTAAAATTGTGAATGGAGGATCTTCCAAATTATCAAATAAGGAGGATAAGGAGCCATGTACATGCGTGTTTAATAAAAATCGTGCTTGGAATCCTGAAAAAGTAATGTGGAATGACCACTTCTGGAAATGTACAAGTTACAAGGATGATGGTACTTGTAGCGCAGTAGGCATCATAGGGGATGTAGTTGAATAATTAGTTGCCTTAAGGAGTGCCTATTTATCTAGCTTCGCTTATCTTAGTCGTTAGAGTTGTTGGCGTGCATGAAATTGCTAATAGGAATTTTTATTTTATACTAAGTGCTCTTATTTACGCTAATCAGTTCTTTATTTAAATGCTCTTAGAATAATCTATTATATTAATATACTTATCTTTAAAGGTATTGATCGATTAAATATATTTGTTATCTTTTTACTCTGATGTCTTCTTTGGCATATCCTGATGATTTCGAAAGTCAGTTGATTAAATATAAGAAAGGAGATAGTCGTGATTATTACTATATTGGTCTAAATAACACTAATCCAAATTACTCGACTAAGTCAATAGTAGGGGGAGAACATGAAATTCATTACCTGATTCTTGGTTTTGAAAAGGATACCTTTGTTATTTCAATTAATTCTCCAGATGGTGATGTTGGGTATATTTCAAGTCATCAAGATTACAATGTTATAAAATTAAGCTGGGATGAAAGTAAGCAGACTAAAACAATGCAAGTAACGGTCGTGGAGCAACACACTTGGATTTCGATTGTTTTTTCAGCTCACCCTTTTGCCAGTTATAGTATTGATATAGAAAAAATATAGTAAGACTAATAGTTCGATACTTCATTGTTAAGGAGTTTGTGGAAATGAATAATCCTTTTTTTAATACAAATGATCTCACCTCATCTGAACTTTTAAAGTTAGTAGGAAATCATCAATTTGAAGAGCCTATATATCATTCGGATGAATATGGTCACATACAGGTTGAGCAGCCTCCGCAAAAAGTTAATTACAGTTTGGATGATCTTATTCTATTAATCGAGGAAAGAAAGTTATGGCAAGCGTTAATTGAAAAATTATCTGCTAAAGATGACGCATGGTTGATGGAATTTTTAACTGCGATACAAAAACAACGCACGATGGGTGTATTCCATTGTTTGGTTCAGTTAAGTTCATTAATAAAGGACGATGCCAATCAAGTTTTTCAATATCAGGATGTTAATGGATGGCCTTGGCAGTTTGGTTCTATCTTGTTATTAGAAGAAATTGAGCATAAAAATTTAATGCTCAAGCAGCGACTAATTAATCAAGGGGCTGATATTTCTGAAATATATTTATCTATAGTGAAAGATACGTTGATCAGTCTACAATTGTTGAAAGATACGTTAGCATAAATAAGCAAATGACCTTGTTGCCCTTCGGTCGGGGAAGAATAGCCCTTCCCCTATTACAGTGGAAACCTTAAACTAATTGGCAAACTTCATCATAATGGATTGTTTCGGCATGGATCAGCTTTCTTTATATAATCATATTCTCCAACTCCCTGCGCCTTGGTTCACAAGTGATGTTGAGTTAACCGAAGCAGATAGCAACGTTTTAGTTACCGAATAACTAGGACACCTATCCTAGTTGAAAACAAAAATTCATGATCTAAAGTTAAATTAAGCTTTTTAATTTTGTTTGGTGATCATTATGCCTAAACCTCGAAAAACCCTCATTGCCGTCGAATCTACGCTGTGTGTGAAGTGTAGTGGTCAACTAAATTTGGCCACGAGTTAAGAGGTTTTCCAGTATATTCTTTCAACTTCATTTGGGCTCTTACCGTTATTATGCTGATGCGGTCTGACACTGCTGTAATAACCAATAATATAATTTATTATCGATCTCTCAGCTTCAGCAAAATATTTGAACCATGATTAGAGGAGTGTAGCCAAAGTTAGTTATGAGAATTATAAGAACATTACTTGTATCGAAGTGCAAGTTGAAGAGGATGTTGTTATTGAAATATTGTTAAAAAGGTGAAGTAGAATGAATGCTGTGAATAAATAGCGCTTTGCGAATTTGAGCAGGAAGTTTATCACTCTGATGGCTTTGGGCACATACAGGTAGAAGTCGTTTCAAATTATGAATTTGGGTCAAGTCCTCTTGAATTACTGAGTATCATTGATCAAGAATCGCTGTGGCCTGAATTTTTTGTCATGACAAGTAGTAAAGCTGAGAAGTGGTTGTTGGAGTTGGTGAGTATTTTTCCTCTTACTGAATTTTATTCTACGAATTGTTTTGTTGAATTTATGGGTTTTCTATCAAGCCGAGAGGCGTTGGTGAACTTATTATGGCGCTCTCCTGAGTGGCTTTGGAGTGAGGGGAATATTTCATTGATACATAAGGTAATAAATAAAATCACTGTGATTATTGGTGGCCCACCTATTGACTCGTTAGATTATGAAGATGAACTAGTAATGCTGAATGGTATTAATCAGAAACTTAAAGTCATTCAGAATCGTGTGAACGAAAGATTCTAGTATTTATTTTAATTCCAATTCTTTAGATCAGTATTCAAATAGAATGAAGTGGAAAAATAAGTGAGATACGAAAACAATTGGACTCTCACTTTTCATGCTTTGTGTATTTCAACAAAAGTTGTATGTGGGATCCTGGTAAGTTGTTTGAAATGATAAGTTGTGAAGATGTAGGTGCATGAAGAAAATGGAGCTTGTGAAGAAATTCATGTGTGGATGATCCTGTTGTAGAATGATCTTGTGGTTATTTTAGTTAAAGTAATTACTATCCTGTATCTGATGTGGCATTATTTATAATGAGGTTTTACTTCTCACCTGATCTGTATCAAGTACTAAGAAATTTATTTTTGTTAGTATTAATTATGATTTATGTTTAGGTATGAAATTCAGATGTCTCATTTATTGGTATTAATTTTAGCTGTTGCTGGTGCTTTTATTCCACCGAATAAAGATAGTTTTCTTGTCACTCAGGATCGAATGGATCCCCTTTTATTTTTGCGTCAGGATGCAGGGCTCTGGGAGGCATATTTCTTGAAAGAATCTACAGGTGAAAAGAAGTTTTATAGTGTTTTTCACCTGAATGGTTTGGCTATTGGTCGACAGACTTCTAATGATTTTAAATACAGTGACGTAACCGAAATAATTGCAATAAACAGCCTGCATGATTTAAAAGGTTTTGAGCCTTTGCTGACAAAGGGTGGCGGGAATATCTATATTCATTCAAATAAAGAAGATGAATTGGTTATTGTAAATTACAGTCCTAATAATTCAAAAAAGCAAGATGTTGAGGTGCATATTAGTTGGGCTGATAAGCGACTTGAATAAGTGTTGTAGAGGCAATATAGAACTAGGACACCTGAGGAAATTTGATGAAAAAATTATTACTTTTGATAGCTATGCTACTACTTTTAACCCAAGCAGCAGTTGCAAAGACGAGCTATTGCACCCAACATAATTGGGACAAGACTAAGGAATATTTTGAAAAGTATCAGTCAAAGCTTAATGATCGAATTGGGCGATATAATGAACTACTTGAAACCAAAAAAAATATGGGCTACTACAGTAGCTCATACAGTTTAGATGAATTTTCTAAGCTGTGGGTCACTAAGGAGGTAGCAGTAAAGCTTGCTGTCATGACAAAGAAAGATAAAATGAATGCTGAGATTAGAAGCATTAATACTGAGAAGGTAAAACTCAAAAGGCTTAAGAGAAAATTTAAAACAGTCAAAAAGTATTGGAGCGCCATCGCAGAGTCTTGCTACGAGAATGATGAGTATTCAAACTATAAAAGAGGCCGTGATAATATGAGAGATGCGATTGAGCATATTGAGCATATCGAGCATATTGGGGAGTTAATTGTAAAGCTAGATAAGATTAAGGCAAAATTCAAATCAGAAATTGAGTTCTTCAATATAACTAAAAAAGCAGCAGATGATTACAACGAATTAATGGGGCACCCATTATAGTGGTAAGGTAGAAATAGCCACCTGATAAATAATAGAAGTGCACGACTCATAATTTCATCATAGACCTCGTAAGGTGTTCCAAAGCCTAAAGCCCATGAGATTGTGGCGAAGATGGAGGCATCGCCGATTATTGAGTGATGATAAGTCGCTATTAACCGCGCCACTTTATCCAGGCATGTTGTCTCGTATTAAGCCTCGCTTAAATCAGGTATTACCCATTGGTAACGAAATGTGAATATTGCTGCTGCGTGCCGATGCAAGCCTGCATGGTGCATCACGACGGAAGAGACCTCAGCCGGGCTGCATTTCACTGCAATACTTCCCTGTTCTTACTCACGCTAATATCTTAAAACATCATGGTCTATGTCATGGTTCGTTTTAGTTTAGCGATTTATAATTAATTAATACCAGCGTTGATGGTAATAAATCTAAGAACTAAAAAATTGAATCATAGTAAGGGGAAGTCGCCTTTCAACCTAGGTTAGCGGCATCGCACTTTTTGATATGTAATGACTTTGTTGTCACTCTTTGAGGATTTTATATGAGGTTAAAGATGCTGTTTATATCCAGTGTTGTGCACAGAGTATTTAAGCAGATTTGTCTAATATTGGGTGTTGTGTTGTTGGCAGCTTGTGCCAATAATCAGCGGATATATGAGGAGGCCAATGTAGCCTTTAGGGATGATAATTATGCCTCTGCTCGTCAAGGATATGAGCACTACTTACAAGGCAAAGTCGATAACATAAGCGATGACAGGACCAAGCTTGTACTGGGCAGGATGTATCTTCTTGGTTTGGGAGGGGATCAGGATTTTAACAAAGCCGTACGTTATCTCGAGCAAGTTCACATATCCATCAATATGTATGAAGCCAAACACCTACTGGCAGATATCTATTTGAATGGATATGGTGTAAAGAAAGATGTCGTGCGAGCGATTGAGCTCTATAAAATGGCCGGTTCTAAACGCGCTTCTCTCGATTTGGCAATGTTGTATTTGGACGGTGTAGAAGTACCTAAGTCTGTAGATAAGACCCTGCGTATAGTCAATGATACGGTTAAATCCTTAGGGCGCGAAAACGATGATCTTTTTGACCTGTTTTATCATTTTGGCTATTTAGAATACTGCCAGGAAAGCTTTGATGCGGTCATCGCGGTTAATCGCGGAGGGTGCTTGAATAAAGATGATAAGAGTCTTATTGAGTCCAGCCAAGCGTTGTGGCAACAGCGTGATAAAAAGAGTGAGAACTTTGCTGCTGAATTCGTGATACGCCTCTACCTTGCAACGGTTAATAAAAAACATGACGAGCTTTTAGCTTGGTTTCACTGGGCTGCAACTCAGGGTCAAGCACTAGGTCAGCGTGTGCTTGGTGTTGCTTATTTGCAGGGAAATGGTGTTGAACAAGATCATCGCAAAGCGATGTATTGGATAGAAAAGGCTGCTGCGCAAGGTGAACCTTCAGCGACGTTCATTATGGGCAGATTAGCGCTTAGCCCTCTGGCAGAAAAAGGCGAGGCAGCAGTGCCTGATTATCATAGCGCGAAAGATTTTTTTAAGCTTGCTGCCCGCAAAGGCCATTCTGACGCGATATTAATGCTCGCTAATATGTATTTAAACCCGCCTAAAGGATTGGATCGCAATATACAAAAAGGATTTAAGTGGTTAGAAGTAGGCGTTAAGAACGGTGATAAGCGTGCCAAGCATAAGTTGGCAGATGCCTACTTTAATGATGACTTTGGTATGAGCGACAAACACCCCGCAGCCATGGAAATGTATCAAGAGCTTTATTATCACGAAGACGATATTAAGGCCGCTTATCATTTAGGCATACATCACGCACTGGGTAGTAAAACCATCAGGAAGGATGAGATGAGTGCGCATGATTGGCTTACTGAGGCGGCAGAAAAAGATTATTTACCAGCAAAATTAGCCTTAGCGAATTATCTCATCGTAATAGACAGGCCAGAACGTGCGGCCGAGTGGCGTGAAAAGATCGTTTATCTTGATCTGACTAAAGTTTCGGCCTCAGACGCTAAAGCGATAGTGCAACAGCAATATAAACAGGCCATGTATTACTACAATAAAAAAAATCCTAAACACGATATCAGCAAAACTGTGCGTTTGCTGACGATGGCTTCCAAAGCCAAAAGCCACAAAGCACAGGCTTTTCTTGGCCTGATGTATTATGAGGGTAAGGATATCCCTAAAGACTTGGATAAAGCCTACAAGTGGTTATCTAGCTGGGATTTACAGAAGACTCGAGCGATCAATAAATTACCACCAGACGCCTCGGGTTGGAATACGGTTACGGTTGGAATGGCCTATTCTAATGAGAAGGCTAGCAGTGCGCTGCTTAATCTGACACTACAAAGGTATAAGCCATAAGCGTTGTTGTTATTTTACCAACCCTAGCGGGTTGGTGTTTAGCATATTAAAGCGGCAGCAGCTAGGAGATCTAAGCCACCCACTTTTACAGAAGGCTAACTAAATCAAAGGTTGGCTTTTTTTATGCTCTGATTTTATTGATTGTTAGATTTTCACTAAGTAGTCTGGCAGCTGATATATTTTTCATTGGGTGTCTGTTAGTAATTCTTGTTCATAATATTGAAAAATTATGGCGCTATGGTGATATGAAAAGTACAACACACTTGGTTCATTTGTTGGCTCAGGGTATTAGCGAGTCTTCTTGTCTTTGTATATACGGTTTTCTGGACATTGTTGTGTTATTGGTTTGCGGCTTGGCGCTTATCGGCGTCGGTTATTTTAGTTGCGCTAGCGGGTGTTTGGATAACGATAAATGCTTTTTGGAAGCGCTATCCTGAATGAAATGAATATAAGCTAAAGGAAAGTTCTTTTGATTGGAATTGGTATTATGCTTTCCAACAAGTGGCGATCAAAAGCAGAGCCGTTGACAATGGCGTATCGAGAAGGGCGTTTAGAGCATGACCGTTTGGCTGGAATGTTTTCGTTACTTGCACCTCCTATTTTGTGCAGCGATTGCTTATGAAGATAGAGTTAGTGATTTTCATAAAGAGCTTCTAGGTTTTTATTATCAAAAAATGTTTCGTAAAGAGGCTTTTGATAACAAACTGTTGAAATACTTACCCGTTTTTGCAAGAGGAAAGTAAGAAACTTAGGGGAGAGTAACGGTGGGATAGATTTTTCATCGATGGTGGAGCTGACCTTGATAGCAAATTGACAAAAGCGAACGTTGAATATACCGTCTCTGCTATCAACAACAGGGACAGTCGTATGATTTCAAATAAAATTTCTCTTTGCTCGCCTTTCCTGTTTATAAGGGGCTATGCGAATATTGTTCGTATATCCGATTGTTAAGTGGCTCAAATTTAAAAGGAATTATTTATGTTTCTGTGGATATTGATTATTGCTAGTGCTTCAACCTCATTTTATTTTATTGACATGGGATCGGACGAATATACTTTCAGTCAAATATGTCCGATTATTTTTGCTGTAAGCGTTATTGTAGCTTTTATGAAAGTATTAAATCTTAAAGATGGAAGTTCTTCTAGTGGGGGCTACGATAGTTCCACTGGTGGATGGAGCGGTGGGGGAGATTGCGGCGGAGGTGATGGTGGCTGCTAATAGTAACTCAGAGCATAAAAAATACTTAACAAAAAAATGGTGGTTCAGCCCCCACAACAAAGCTGTCTGTGCTCTTGGAGAGTGAATGAAAAAATTATTGTTCCTATGCAGTAAAAACAAACTCAGAAGTCCAACGGCTGAAGCGATCTTTAGTAGTGTAGAAGGCTGGGAAGTTTATTCGGCTGGCATCAGTAACGATGCGGTGACTCATGTTAGTGTCGAAGATATCGAGTGGGCTGATATTATCTTTGTCATGGAAAAGTCACATAAAAAGAAATTGAGTAATAAGTTTGGTCGAGTGATTAAAGACCAAAAAATAATCTCATTAGATATTCCAGATGATTATGAATATATGGATGAAAAGCTAATCGAGATACTTCAATCAAAAGTGCCGGTACTTGTAAATTAAACGGCACAGAACAAGATGTTCGTGAACGGCCCTTCGGGTCTGGTTCGCTTCGCGCCCTTCAATATTCGCGTTAATAAAATCGAGAGAAAATTGAAAAATGTACTATCATTTTATTTTTCTATTGATGTCTTTTAACCTAGTTACAGAAGATAGCTCAGCAATAGTTAAAGGCATTTTACATTAATCACTGCGTGGTTTTTCGTTAGTATTTCTCTACAAATCACCCAAAATGCGAGTGTTACTCGCGAGAAAAAGTATGACCGAAGTAGTTGAAGAAATAGAGAATGCCATAGATTTTTTAAAACTGAATTCGTCTGTTAAAAGAGTCACCGTTGACCTTGAAGAAGCACTCTTTAAAGAGCTGCTTGATTGCTTTGTTGAAGGTGGAGACCGGAGATGGTGGTGGGTATCTTTTAAAGATTCGTCTAAATCAATCCTTTTTGAAAATAGTTTGGGTTTTCGAAAGTTAATCGATATCGTTCCCGATCCTGATGAGGTTGTTTGGTTTGTAGTTGAAGACGATCAATCGCCTTTTTATCCTATTTATGAAGCATCAACTTTAGATATCATGAAGATAATCGGTGAATGCTTTTCCTATGAGTATTACCTGGTTCCTAAAGATAAAAGGTGGCTCATATGTGAAACTCATCATAATAGAATGGTTGGTATTGGCTCTGAGGTCATTTCTAGGATTGAAGAAAAGGGTATGTAATTAATTAGTAGGGCGTTTACTACTTAGTGTGAGCTCTCCGGTTGAGCAGTCTTTTGAGAAAGCTATGACGTCGGTTTTTATTGATAAATATAATGCTAAGACTAGGGGTGGGAAGTACATTTTGAACCCTAAAAAGGGTTAGGTTTTATTCGAGGTTTTAGGTGAGCTAAAAGAGGGTGTTCTCGGGAGCGTATTTTATAATAACAAATTCGCTCTCGTTTATAGAATAGCTAGGACACTCATCTTAGTTGAAAAGTAATCTCATGATCTAAGGAAGTGGGTATGCTTCATCATTCATAAGTTAATGAATCCAGTTTCTGGCCATTGACTAAATATAGCGTATCACCGTCCCACGCTGAATAAGTAGAAACTTCTGATACATCAAACGGTGTATTTCCGGAGTATATAAAACGTCCTTCATACCAAACTTCACCAGTACTATCAAAGTAAATCGTGCCTGAGTAATTACCATCAGCGACTTGCATCTTTACGTATACTCCCCCATCTAGTCCACCGACCCAAAGTGCTGATGCTGGTATGCCATTGGGACGAGCTTCTGGTTCATATGTGGATACGGGCTCGCATGCTAGTAACAAAAACATGAGAACAAAAGTGAATAATAACTTCATTAGGTGAACTCTCCTAAATTTTCTATAATTAGTTGATTCGTTCTAGGGAAAAAATCAAGATCACGGTAATCATTTCTAAATTCGCCGATATATGAATTTGGGCGAGGGTCTATCATCCATGGTGCTGCTTTTCCTGCAGCTTCCACTAAGGATTTAACAAAATGAATACAGCTATTGGATATTAGGTCGTATTCTTTGCGCTTAGGGTTACGATTCTGAGCTTTCTGTCTCATTACAAGTTTATTCAGATTCTCGAATACTCCTATCGCTTCCAGATAAACACCTTCTATTCGCGTTCCCCTTCCTGCCACCTGGCAAACCTTTTTGAGTGCTGGTATCAAAGACTTAGGCTCAACACCGTTAGGCCCTATTTTCGCATCTGGTACAGGAACTCTTCTCACAATTCCTTTTTTCTCAGGGTAATCATATCGGCCATATTCATAATATTTTGTAAGACCAGAAGTACCATTTACGATCAAAATACCTGCATGCCCCAGATTAGAAAGTTTTTGGCTTGATTTTGGTAAAATAAAATTATCGAAATCAACCCAAGGTATAACGTCAACTTCTTGCCTAGGAGTATCAACCACAATTTTATATTCTGGAAATACAATTGGTATCAATATATCTTTCATACTTTTCCTTGTAAAAAAATAAAATGTTGAAGAGAGAATTTGGAAAAGTATGAAGCTTAATTAACAATCCATGGCATTCACTTAATCTTATTTGATTCTATAGGTTAATTTATTTGGAAACAATTCACACGTATTCCCTATATTGTTAGCTAGAAGGTTATTATGGTTGCAAAGTTCACATATGTGGTGTGGATAATCTCAGCTCAGAAAGCTTCTTAGTGCATCACGACGGTACGACTCCTCATACAGCGGCTTCGTCGTTTGTTAATCCGCTGACGGCGTTGGGCATGGTTGAGACGATGCGTATGGAGGGCCACACGGCACTTGTTCATACGGCGGCGGCTTCCAGTCTGGGTATTATGTTGAATAAGGTGTGCATTAAGGAAGGCGTGGCGTTAGTTAATATTGTGCGTAAGCAAGAGCAGGTCGATTTGTTAACCAAGCTGGGTGCGAAGTTTGTTGTTAATTCTTCGAGTGAGAGTTTTAAGAAAGATTTGTACAAGGCGATTGATGCCACGGGTGCAACGCTG
>MDTG01429834.1_pt1 | contig 12489 bp, 5 predicted proteins | sample 811421 | NCBI WGS metagenome assembly MDTG01 (sample SAMN05326645, study PRJNA326480) | marine metagenome | isolation source: seawater | place: Pacific Ocean: South East | collected 2011 | reverse complement strand
GGTCCGCAAGCATCCGCTGAATACTTTTATTGAGTATTTCGGGTTTAATTAGATCTCCTGATTTTGCTAGATTGAGCAATGCTTCATCCGGTGTGCTGGCCCAGAGAAAATAGGAAAGATTGGAAGCTAAATTAAGATTCTTGTCGCCCGAAGAGTGTCGATAGAGAAAGAGCGGCGATGATAACGCGGCGGAGGCGACTTTCTTCATGGCCTCAGTGTAGGGTAATTTATTTTCTATTTTGTCTAAGGCATATACGGTATACCGATCCAAAACGGAAGGTTCTACAGGCCCTCGAAATGCCGTGCTCAGAAAAGTTTTAATTCGCTTCCGGGTTTCAGTTTGGATATCAACTTCTTTATTTGGAGCTTTAAAAAAAGCATTCCAAATTCCCACAGTATTCTCATTGAAATCCGGGCTTTCTACTATCGAAACACTAAGCCGCAAGAATGCATCCAAGAGCAACGGGGAAAGAGTTAATTGATTTGCCTGATTATCAAAACCATGGGAGGCCCTAAGGTCTTGGGGAAATGGCTTTACATCCTTTAACCCTTCGGCTGGGTTCATTGCTAAAGAGCGTACTTTAACACTTTCAGGTACCTTTGGGCCATTCAGGTAAATGGTTTCTCGCGTCATCAGCTTCTCCGGAAGAGCAAAAACATTTCGGTTAAGAGCAAATAGGTCTCGTACTGTGTTATTGTACTGAAATCGATTAAGCCGTTGCGGTGAATTGTGTTTGGATCTTGTACCACGTGTGGCGGATTGAAGGAGCGTCTTGAGTGTGGCGAGCAGGGCATCGCGTTCTTTAGGTTCAGGCTGAAGTTCATCTTCAGGAGGCATGTCACCTGCGTCCAAAACTCCAATAAGGTCCCTGATTAATTCAGGATTTCCTATTAGTTCTTCATGGGCGTTAATTTCTTTGAGGTTTATCTTACCCTTTACTTTTTCACCTCCATGGCATTTTACACAGTGGTTTGAAATAAATGGCTTTACTATAGTTTTGAACGTATCGGCTCCCTCGGTTGCGAGGGGAATCATAACTGCAAGCAGTATCGCAGAGATTCTGGTAAACCGATGAAGCGGCATGGTTGAATTAAGTCCAGAGATCAGAAATGACTCCGTGACTATCGGCGTAAGATTCCATTTCCAGCCCCATAAGCTTTGCTAACGTAAGCCAGAGGTTGGAGTTGAGCGTGCCGCTTTTCATCTTAATGAATCGGCCTTGCTTGATTTGGCCTTGTGCTCCGCCGGCTATGATCATTGGTAAATCATAGTACTGATGGGTTGAACCATCTCCTAGGGCAGCTCCATAAGTAATTATGGAATTATCAAGCATGGTGGTTCCATCAGATTCCTTAATTTCCCTCATGCGCTTGATCATATAAGCGTACTGCTGCACGTGGAACAGGTCGATCTTAGCAAGTTCAAGATACCCTTTGCCTTTTTGATTGTGAGTCATGTTGTGGTGTTGGACCGGTTTGTCAAACACACCCTCATACATCAGGGTGGCATCCCAGCGCTCTGGGCCAATCATGAAAGTGGAAACATTGGTGATGCCCATTTGGAAGGCGAGCAGCATGAGGTCGGCTTGTAAGCGTATGTATTCACCACGTGGTAGAATTTCCTCTTTGGGTACGGTAACGTCCGCATCTGCGAGTAGCTGTTCAAGCTTGGCCATACGCACTTCAACATTGCGGATCATGGTCATGAATTCATCCATGGTCGATCTGTCTTCACTGGACAATTTCTTTGAAAGAGATTTGGCATCCGCCAAAACCAAATCCGAAACATCAGATATGTGGGCCCGAAAACTACCCTTGGAAAACAACCTGTCATATAGCTTTCTGGGATCTCTAATCGAAGGCGCGATTTTGCCCGGTCCGTACCATGAAATATTATCAAACTCAATCGGTTCCTTGGGGGCTCGGAATCCGTTGCAGCTGATTTCTAAGGTATTTAAAATAGTTTTATGGCCAACCTTGTCTCCTATGATCTGGTCCAGACTACGACCATTAGGATGCTTGATGCCCTGTTCGGTTGCCTGTGCGGGAGAGAGGCTGGTCAAGTAGCAAGAAGCTCCTTGAGCGTGAACGTCTTGGCCATTTTTAAATGTTCGATCCAAGCCAGTGACCATCGTGATGTCTTTGGCATACGCCTTTAAAGGCTCCATGGTGGGCGTCCATTCCAAGTCATGTATGCCGGGTTCATTCTTAAACCGCCGTTTGTCCTTTGTCTTGTCGGCATTAAAGCCACCAATAAAGCCTGGTAGGTCTGCCTCGTTTTCACCCGGAAAAAACTGTCGCCGCACGATTCCATTGGGGATATATATGATGACTAATTTCTTGTCCGGTTTCTCACCTGCTTTTGGAATAGCCGCCATGGCCTTCGGTACCGAATGCAAAAAAGGTAGCGCTATAGTGGCCCCACCAGCTTTTAGAAATTTACGTCGATTGATCGTCATGATGCTGTCCCTACGTTTGAAGGAAAATAATGCCCGTTATTCACCTCTTTTTGCAAGATGCATTCTTTCCCCGTATTTACAGTATTCGTTAGGAAATAACGTCCTTTATCACCTTGCCGTGCACATCGGTTAAGCGAAGATCCCGTCCCCCGTGACGGTAGGTAAGTTCCTCATGGTCGACTCCAAGTAGGTGTAATACGGTTGCCCAGAGATCATACACATCACATTTATTCTCGGTTGCATGGTAACCGAGCTCATCAGTTGCTCCATAAATCGTCCCGCCTTTAGTGCCTCCTCCCGCCAGCCATACACTATAGCCATAGGGGTTATGGTCACGTCCGTTACGTCCTTGAGAAAAAGGGGTGCGTCCAAATTCACCAGCCCAAATTACCAGTGTCTCCTTGAGGAGATCACGACTTTTCAGATCCTTTAGTAATCCGCCGATGGGTTGGTCAACCTGACGTGCCATATTTTCGTGTCCATTTTTTAAATTTCCGTGTTGATCCCAAGGGTTGGGGGCTTGTCCTCCGCCCATTTTTTCAGGCAGGCAGCTAAGCTCTACAAATCGCACGCCTCTTTCGACCAGTCGACGTGCAAGCAGTGCCTGATGACCATATGCACGTGTCACCCCATTGGGAGAATCCATGCCGTACATTTTTTTTGTAGCATCAGATTCATTGCCTAGGTCGCATAGTTCTGGAACTGCAGTTTGCATTCGGTAGGCGGTTTCATAATTACGCACAGCTGCTTCTACGTCTGTGTCGCCACCAATCCGGTTTACAAAATCAGTATCGAGCCCTTTTATAAAGTCGAGTCGCGACCTTTGAGCTGTATCCGTCTCACTTGGTTTAATATTGAGTACAGCTGGTTGTTTATCCCCTACAATAATGGAACCCTGGTTTTCTGCCGGCAGATAACCATTACTAAAAAGGCCCACACCGCCGTGGGGAACCCGTGCTCCTCCAGCCTGTAAGACTACAAAGCCTGGAAGGTTTTGGTTTTCCGTGCCAAGCCCATAGGTGACCCATGCTCCTGCGGTTGGGTGGCCCATAAAAGGAAAGCCGGTATGGAAGGCATAATTGCCTTGAGCATGTTCGTTTACCTTGCTGGTGATAGAACGGATGACTGCCAGTTCATCAGCGCTCTCTGCAACATACGGGAAGAGACTACTCACAGGCAGTCCGCTTTGGCCGTATTTTTTGAATTCAAAGGGTGAGGCCATGATGTTGCCGTTGTTGTTGAACTGGGTGCGTTCTACTTTTACGGGCATCGGCTTTCCGTGCATTTTCTTGAGTTTGGGTTTGGGGTCAAACGTGTCTACATGAGACGCTCCGCCGGACATGTAGCAAAGAATCACGTGCTTTGCTCGAGGCTTAAAATGAGGCTTTTTGTTTTTGTCCCCAAAAGCCGGTGAGGACATCAATCCCTGTAGTGCCATCAGCCCAAAACCGGTGGAACATTGTGCGAGCATTTCGCGACGGGTAAGAGAGGCAGAGGTGTTCATTGCAAATATATAAATTCTTTCAGATTAAACATGGCTTGGGCGAGGTCGCGCCAAGGATCCGGAGTAGTTACTCCGACTTTTTCCAAGGTTCTCATTTGCTCATTGAGCTTTTTAAGTGACGTGCTGAGTTCTTCTAATTCTTCTCGTTGTTTTTTATGCAAGTTGGCGAGCAGTTCCTTTTCAGAAATGTAATTTGGGTTACCGCTTCCTGAAACAAGAATTTCCTCAGCGTTTAATGCGCGGTCATATAAGTGCGCTTTGAGGATTTTTCCAGAGAGCATGCGGCTCTTGCCTGCACTTGTTCCATGGCGTAGGCCAATTACAATTTCAGATTCACCGGCAATAAAATTCTGAATATCCGCCTTATAAGAACGACCATAAGGCTTTCCGTCTCGATAACCTGTGATGGTGCCATCAGAAGCGTACACAATAGCTATATGGACAGGTTTTTTGGTGGCCTCCTTTTCCTCAGTCCCGCCAAAACTTCTGGTCCGCTTAAAATTGTTACTACCGGCCATCCAGTGGCCGGCTTGTTGCTCCCCAAAAACAATCGCGTCAAATAATACGCCACTACGTGTCTGTAGGCTAATTACGCCACCACCTCGTTCGTTAAGTTTGCTGAGCTCTACCCATGCTTCAAGTGTCTTGGAAGTAATGTTCTTGGTGATTGGTTTGCTCCGGGCAAAACCATTTTGGCCATTTAGGATGAGGGCACCGTTTTGAATTTTTGCTTCACCTTGAAGGCTGAGGTCCATTTTGCCCATTTGATCTTTAGTACCTTTTGCAAAGTTCCATGCGGCGAAAGGTTTAGGGCCAATAGGTGTAGTCCTAGAATTATTTTTTTTACGTGAATCCAGGAGTCGTTTGCGTGTTGGTTCAGTGAGGCTGGCGATTTTGAAATTGACCGCTTTGATTTGAGACTTAATGGCTCTTATTTTTTCCTGTGCTATTTGTCGGTGGCCTCCGGTTGTGTTTAAGAAGGATTTTGCTTGATTTGATTCAGTTATCGTCGGTGTCCGGTTTAAGGTAAGTCGGAAGAGGTGCTCAATTCGGGCCTGTTGATCCGTAAGTGCTACGTTACTTTGGATGCGTTTGGCCAGGCGCTCTGCGAGTGTAACGACAAATGGTGAATTCATCATTGTAAGAGATTGCGAGGGAACATTGGTCTTATCTCGGCGCCCTTTGACGGTAGCTGGGACGGGTTGGTCAAAGACATTAAGGAATGGGTCGAGGTTATTGCGTATAACGCGCACATAAATACTGCGCCTATTTGTATTAAATGCATCGGAACCACCATAGGGATTTCGATCTAAAGCTCCGCTAGTCTGGAGCATGGCATCACGAATGGATTCGGCATCCAATCGGCGAAGGTGTGCGCGGGCAAGGAGCGTATTATCGGGGTCAGATTCCTGCATTGTCGGAGGCGTTGCGGCACTCAGCTGAAAGGTTCGAGTTAGTGTTAGTTCTCGGATGAGTTGCTTGATGGACCAACCTTCTTTAACGAATCGGATCGCCAGATAATCGAGTAATTTTGGGTGGCTGGGCTTTGTGCCAAGCTTGCCAAAGTTATCCGGCGTAGCTACCAAGCCCTGCCCAAAAATATGATGCCATATACGGTTTACAATCACGCGTGCAACGAGTGGATTATCCGGCCGTAACATTGCATTGGATAGCTCCAGTCTGCCTGATTGTTTTGTGTTAAAGGGTTTGGGATCAAAAGCTTCCAGAAAGCGACGAGGAACGGTTTCTCCCGGTTGTTTGTGGCTGCCGCGGATATAAAGAGGCATATCCTGGGCATCTCCCTCTACAACGCCCGGGGCACGTTGAGGTAATGAAATTTCAGCCTCCAGCTTTCGGTAATCTGCTGTGAGTTTCGCTGCCTTAGGAGCACTGGCTAATGTATTGGATAATAGATTTTCGCGGATGAAATATCCCAAAAAGTTCGCTTGAAAATCATTCATTGTCTTTTGCTTCCAGGCATTGATGCTTTCACGTAATGCCTTTGCATACTGTTTGGAAAGTACCTCGGTGTTTTTTGGCGAACCCACTGTAAATAGAGGGCTTACGTTTTGGGCGGCTTCTTCACGTGGGCTGGGTTGTCCGGGCTTTAGAACCAATGCTTCAGTTACGCCGAACCAGGAATTAGCTCCACCAGATGTAAGAACAGCCTGTTCCCCGGCAGTGGTAACTTCAAGGTGTGCGTCATCGCCTTCCCAGTATTTTAAGCTCCATTGTTGCCATCGCCATTTATTGTCATTGAGTCGAGTTGTGGGGTAGACCGTCCCGCTACGGGTATAGTTTTGTACAACATACCGAGCCATTACATTTTCCGTGCCGCGTACTCGAACCCAAATAGATTCATTGGGCCCAATCCGAAAGCGCGGTGATCCGAGCCAGCCAGTGTGTTTGGCTGAAAGGAGGTGAGAGTAGATTCCCGCTGGAAGAATATCCTCCACGATTTGTTCGCCTTTGGAGAGAATGCGGAATGAGCCGGAATTTGCAGTTTTTCCGCTTAACCCGTTGCCGTTCTGTATCCATTTTGATGCGCCACCTCTATTAAACTTCCAGTGTTGAGCATAGGGTCGGTTATTTTGTTCGTCCAGCCGCTTGGCACTACTATTGAAATCCTTGGCAAGTCGGTTCCAGCCTCTAATGAAATCATTACCCCGGGTTTTGTGGAGCTGCTGCCAGGCGTGTAGAGGGTTTTCTTTACCCTTGGCGTTATTAATTGCCTTTTGCAAACGGGCATCAGGAAGCATCAGTCTATCTGAGAACTTATCAGCTTCCTCAAGCCATTGTTTGGCGAGGGCTGAGCGAATTTCTCCCTTAAGTTGTTGCATTTGCGTTTTGTGCAAATTCTGGCGGGCAGGAGAATCTACATTGATCGTTGCTGGCCGCGTACTGGTCATGATGCTGTAAAACGCGTGATAATCCCTCTGACTAATTGCATCAAATTTGTGGTTATGGCATCGTGCACAGGAGACGGTCATTCCAAGGAATGCCTTGGAAACTACATCGATCTGATCCTCTGAGGTACGTACTAATTCATCAAGTGCATCAGTTGGGGCAAAACCTTGGAGGAAAAATCGATAATGAGCGGGACCAATGGCCGATTCGTTTAGGCCCAGTGCCTCATTTATCCGGGGTTTTGCCAGCAAGTCTCCGGCGATGTGTTCTCGTAGGAGCTGATTATAAGGAATATCCTGATTAAAAGCCCGAATCAGGTAGTTTCTATATTGAGCTGCATGAGGGATACGCGGATCACCCTCGCTGCCCAATGACTCGGCGTAGCGTACCCAATCCATCCAATGTCGGGCCCAGCGTTCCCCAAAATGGGGTGAGGCGATCAGTCGTTCGACGGCTTGCTTAATTGCATTGTTTCGATTTTTTGCTGCTGCTTTTAGAAATGCCGTGCTCTCCGCTGGGGTAGGGGGAAGGCCGATTAAGGTAAAGGATAGACGGCGGATCAAGTCCTCAGGCTTGGCGTCTGGAGCAGGCTGAAGAATGTGTTTCTCCCATTTAGCTTGAATAAATTTGTCTATGTTACTTTCGGCCCAATCACCCTTTACTTCGGGGGGAAGAGAGGCTTGTATTGGCTGGAAGCTCCACCATTTCTTTCTTTTTTCACGGATGGTCTCCCAAGATGTAGCTTTTGCAATTTGTTCCTTAGTGGGCTTATTAATTCTTGGATCCGGGGCGCCCATAGTAATCCATTTTTTAAAGTACTGAACTAACTCTGGTGAAAACCGCGCACCTCCCTTGGGCATTTTTAGGTCCTTCTCTTCATACGTGATCACACGGATCAAAAGGCTCTGATCGGGTTTGCCCGGAACAATTAGGTCTCCACTGGCTCCTCCCTCTATGATTCCGCCTTTCCAGTCCAGAGCCAGATCTCCCTTGGCTTTTCCCACACTGTTATGACATTCATAACAGTACTCAGCCAGAGCAGGGCGAATATGTTTTTCGAAGAATTCAATCTGATTTGCGGAGGGGGTGGCCCATGTCTGGGCTGCAAAAAGAAAAGCTGCGAGCCAGAAGAATTTTAAGGAAAGCCACATCACTGGTAATTACAGTAAAGTAAATTAATTTGCTCAACTAAAAAGGGATTTATGCTGCTACCAGTGAGGCGAGGACCTTTCGGGTGCCCGAGAAAGTACGGCGGCCATGCATGGCCGTGTAGTTATCCACCAGTGCCAGATCACCGATCTGCCAGGGAATATCAAAGGTGACTTTATCAGCCAAATCACTGGTTTTGGCCACATCATCAGGATTTATTGTTGTTCCATCACCAAAGGTAATGGCTTTACTTGGATCATTACGCTTGTCTTTCCAGCCCTTAAAAGCAGCGATTAATTGATTAAAAAAACTAGATCGTCCATCGCCCAGATCTCGCACGGCGGGCAACACTGGAGTAGTTGCGCGCAGGTCGCCGTTATCATGCCAGCGCCATGAATAGCCCAGTTCCTTCATGCGATTTTCAGCTGCTTCGCGTGATTCGACGCTGAAGGTGCTTTGCCAGCTGCGGCCCATTCCTGAGGATTGATCGGATTCACCCGCCATGGTTAGAGAGTATTTCAATCCCTTTTCAAGACAGGCGGAAGCAAAGTCAGGCAACTTTTTCGTGAGCCGTTCCCAAAGAATGTCAGAACGACAAATAGGGGTAGCACCTCCTTCATTGGGGGCAATTTGGCAGAAGAAAAAAAGTTTACTGGGATAGATCGGGGTTTGTGCCATTTCGTGATGAAGAAAAATAGTGACCTCCGGAGGTGCTTCGTTGGCAGAAAATACTAGTGGCGTGTAATTGATGCGGTAGGCGTTGGAGAGGGAATCCTCATATGAGAAAGGAGGAAAATTAAATGAACTAACCGCTGCGTCAAAATCCTGTGGTGAAGTCAGAGGTAAACCACGAATGATCACCGCTCCATGTCCGGCTGCCTGCTGACCCAACAACGTGGCATTTTTGGTAATCCACTGGCAGCCGGCCTTGAGCGATTTAGTTTTTAACTCTAAAGCCAACGGGAAAGGTTGGCCGTGGTATTTGTGTTGGCCAGGCAGGGTGAAGGGCTCCGCCTCCATGCTTACCCAAGGACCCATGGTTTGCGGTAATTTGACTTATTGATCAACGCGTTGGCCTCTATGTCGCCAATGATTTGCTCTTTTTTAGGATCCCATTTAAGTGCCCGTCCCAAGGTATTGGAAATATAGCCTAGGTGTCCTGGGGTAATCGAACGGTGTGCGGTTTCAGCTGGGCAAATGGCCTGCGTGCGGTTTTTTACTCCATCAAGGAAGTTGCGCGTGTGGCCAGGTGATGAGTAGGCCTTTATTTTACCGGCATTAAAGTCGAGTTTAGCCCACGCGGGATTGGAAGCCTCCATTCTGCCGCGGGTTACGTAGACCCAGCCGTTTTCGCCAATCACTTTTACACCCATACGGTTGTGCGTGCCGATACTCGTCTTAATACCACCGGCGTATTCGCAGTGCACCTCGTAACGTGGCGGGGAGTCGTAGCTTTTGGCTTTGCTCTTGGTAAAGTTTTTGGCCTCTACGCGCGTGGGGCCACCCTTGTCCTCACCCAAGGCCCAGTGACAAATGTCATTGTGATGGCCGATCCAGTCCATGAGTTGCCCGCCACCGTAGGCCAGATGCCATCGCCAATTCCAATGATGCCTGGCGGCTACGTAGGGAAGCAATGGTGCAGGGCCAGTCCACATTTGGTAGTCGGCATGTTTTGAATAGTCATGCTCGGTTGAATCACCTCTGTCCTTGTCGTGACCCGTGGGTAAGCCAACTTGAACCTCCTTCACCTTGCCAATTACGCCGTTTAAGACAACCTCCACTGCGTGGCGGAATCGTCGGTCAGAGCGTTGTTGTGATCCGGTTTGAAAAATCGCCTTCTGCTTGGCTGCTTCCCGATAAACAGCCTGACCTTCAGAAAAGAAATGGGTAACGGGTTTTTCGCAATAAACGTCCTTGCCGTTTTGGAGTGCCTCGAGAGTTTGCAGCGCGTGCCAATGGTCAGGAGTGGCGACGATAACCGCATCAAGATCTTTACGGGCACACAGCTTCCGAAAGTCATCGTAGGTATTACAAGGTTTAGTGCCATACTTTTTACCGACTGCTTCGGCCGCAGGTTTACGGCCAAGTTTACGGTTTCGGCCACCCCCATCGTGGGTCTCGTAGGGGTCACATGTGGCGATCACCCGCACATCAGCTTCACGGAGAAAGGAACCCATTACTCCGGTTCCACGACTACCAGAGCCGATTAGACCCACGGTAATGCGGTTACTTGGCGCGACCTCTGCTCGCCCCAATACGGAACCGGGAACGATGGTTGGAACAGCCACTGCAGTTAGCGCGGTGGTACTTAGGAAACGGCGACGGGAGAGTTGAGTTTTTTTCATTGGAAGCGATTGGATTGTGAGCGAGGGGCTAATCGAAGCAAGAAAAGATTCACCCTGTTGGCTGGCTTAAGCACAACAGGGTGTTTGAAGGTACTGAGATCGCCTATTATTTCACATGTATCACACCACGCATCAGGATATGATGCCCTGGGAAAGTACAGACGTATGGGTAGTCTCCGGGCTTTTTTGGCGCGGTGAAATTAATTATTTCCTGTTTCCCATGGTCGATTAATTTGGTGGACCAAATCACGTCGTCGGTCTTTGGCACGAAGTGCATATTAAAACCTTCCGCGCCCAGAGCAATCGCAGCCGTGGCAACCGATTCCAGCTTACCAGGTTTGACCAACACAATATTGTGCGGCAGATAGTCGGGGTTATCAAAAATGAGTTTGATTTTTTTTCCGGCCTTAACTGTTACCTCACTGGTATCGTACTTCATTTGCTCGACAATGGTGCCGATTCTTATGGTTGTTAGCTCTGGGGTATCGGAGAGAACTCCTGATTTTTTTGTTTCAGTGGGTTTTTTCTCTATCGTCTGATTATTTGCGGCTGCAGAGGTAGCCCAGAACTGTTGTACTGTTGCAGCTGCAACTCTGGCATCCGCGTTAGGGGAACCAAGCATCTGACCCAATAGTTTCATGTTTTTAGTATTATGTTGTTGGTGAAGCCAAAGAGCTTCTGTCAGATGATGAGCATGTTCAGCATTTTTTGGATCCCATTGTTTGATCCATTTTTTCAGCTCGGAAATAACATCTTTAGTTTTCCGCTCACTAAGCTCTATGCGCGCACGGTGGCGAGTGAGATTGGTGCGCTCCTTGAGTAGATCCAACAATTTGGCAATGGGTTCGCCATCCACCTTCACGGGGTCCATCAGCTTACGGCCTTCGTGAGTGATGCGGTAAACGCGTCCATACTCGTGGTCACGGCTGGGGTCACGCACGTTGTGTTGCATGTGACCGATAATGATGTTTTGCCAATCGGCGACGTATAACGCGCCATCGCTGCCGATTTCAAAGTCGGTTGGTCGGAAGTTGCGGTCCTTGGGCGATTGCAAAAAGTTTTCTGTGTTGGGTGAGTCACTAAGATCACCACGTACACCCCAAACATCTCCTATTGCTCCCTTGGGTTTGGAGTTTGCATTCTGATTATCCGATTTTTTTACCGTTTCGTAGTCATCACTAAACCCGTCACCATCACTATCATTACCATGGACTGAGCGGACCAGTTGGTAATTTTTAATCCCGAGGTAACCGATTGTATTCAAGAGAATAAAGTTACCCTGATATTTCTTGGGAAAATGTGGGCTGGATATTATTCCACTCGCAGCTACAGGACGCACGGTTTTGTTAAGCAAGGTTTGCATGCGGAAGCCGCCTTTTCCATCTGGACGCACTTGATAGACACGGCCGCCTGTGCCATCGGTGGCGTAGTGATATCCCCAATAATCAAAGCTTACTCCATGCGGGTTAGGGCTATTGTTGGCGTGAAAACTGTATTCAAAAGTCCGAGGGTTAAACCGGTACATTGCGCTATTGCCGTGCTGTTGATTCTTGGTCCAGGGAGTCTCCACGTTGCTCACGTGGAATACTCCACGTTGGTAATAGAAATTGCCGCAGGGGCCATAAGTAAAAGCATTGGCGCTATGGTGAGTGTCTGCAGAATCCAGACCGTGAAACAGCCGGATGCGTACATCGGCTACATCATCTCCGTCAGTATCTTTGAGAAATAGGATATCTGGCACGCTTGCAACAATTACACCACCATTCCAGAATTCAAATCCGGTGGGGTTATGCACCTTGGCAAAGGTGATGGCCTTGTCGGCTACGCCATCACGGTTTTCATCGGGCAGAATCAGGAGTCGGTCATCCATTTTCTTTAGTGGTTCCCATTTGGGATAGGTGGGCCAAGCCGCAACCCAGAGGCGTCCTTTGGTATCCACTGCTGTTTGCACAGGGTTAGCCATCTCTGGAAACATTTCTTCTGAAGCAAACACATTGACCTTTAAACCTTTAGCCAGCTGCAGTTGTGCAGCAGTTTCATTTGCAGACATGTAAAGTTTGTTGCCTTCCTTTTGAGCATTACTGCTACGGGACTTTCCGCCCACGTTGGATTTTACCTTTACCGG
>MDTG01134291.1_pt1 | contig 12489 bp, 12 predicted proteins | sample 811421 | NCBI WGS metagenome assembly MDTG01 (sample SAMN05326645, study PRJNA326480) | marine metagenome | isolation source: seawater | place: Pacific Ocean: South East | collected 2011 | reverse complement strand
TAATTTTTTTTTAAATGTTTAATCATTTCTAAACAAGCATTCTCATCTTTAGTTGGATAATTTAAAATGCAATGCATAATTCCGATATTATTACATCCATTTTTCTTCAAAGTCTTTATTGCATAGTCAATTTCTATAATATTAGATGCTCCAGTGGAAATCAGAACAGGCTTAGACTTTGAAGCTATTTTGCGAAGAAAAGGTAAATTATTTATGTCTGCAGAAGCTACTTTGAAAAAAGGAACTAATTGATCTAAAAAATCAATACTTTCTAAGTCGAAAGGAGTAGATAAAAAGTCAATATTTTTACTTTTTGAGTAATTATGAAGTTCTATGTAATCTGATTTTTCAAAAGTATCATATTTCTTGAATAATTGAAATTGACTTTTTGTTTCTTCTTTTTTTGTATCCCAATATGCTGGAGAATTTTTAGAAGCTAATTTTTCCGCCTTATATGTTTGAAATTTTGCAGCATCAGCTCCACCTTCTTTTGCTAGATCTATTAACTCTTTAGCTTTTTCTAATGATCCTTCATGATTCACTCCAATTTCTGCAATAATATATGGTGACGAATCTTCTTGTAAATTCCTTTTGCCAAGAGTTAAATTTTTGTTTTTCATTTAAATCTAAAAAATTGAAGTTCCATATTTTTCAACAAGTTTAGTATTATACTTCTCAAGAATTCTTTTATTGTTAGTCATATTTTGTTCATGCTTTCTATATCTGTAAAGGGGTAACTCTAACCTAAATATTTTATATTTTTTTTCAAATCTTATTCTTAAATCTCTTTCTTCATGATAATGAAAGTCTTCATCATAAAGACCTATTTCCATTAAATGTTTCTTTTGAAACATTATGCCGCATGCTATTGGATCTGAAAAACAGTCCTTTCTATCTATTACTTTTTCATTATTATCAACCAAATTATAATCACAGGCAACTGCATCCATATAGTCATTATTAACCTGAAATGCATAAAGTAATTTTAGAAAATCTCTAGAAACCCAATCGTCTGAATCAATTCTTACTACATACTTTCCTTTAGATATTTTTATTGCTTTATTGATAGAACTAGGTAAGCCTAAATTCTTTTTATTATTTATGATATTTATTTTTGATTCTTTTGGATCACAAAATAATTCTGCAGCATATAAAGTTCTATCAGTACTTCCATCATTTACTAGAATAATTTCAAATTTTTCAAAATCTATTGATTGATTAAATAATGATCTAAGGCATCTGCCAATATATTTTTCTTGATTATATGCTGCTATTAAAACGCTGATTTCTATTTTACTAGACATTTATAATTTAAAATAGATTTTTATCATATCATTAGAAATGATTTTGATGGTATTTCTAAATCAAACCTTAAAATGACTATTGAAAATTCAAAAGAAATCGTCTCAATAATACAAGCTAGAATGTCATCAACTAGATTACCAGGAAAAGTTCTTTTGCCATTAGGTAATGCCACAGTTTTAGATGAGGTTATAAAAAAGGCTAGATTATTTTCAAAAAAAGTAGTTGTATGTACATCCACTGATAAATCAGATAATGAATTAGAAAATTATTGTGGACAAAAAAATATTGTTTGTGTTAGAGGTGATTTGGATAATGTTTTCAGTAGATATCAAAAAGCATTTGATATTGGTGAATTAGAAAATTTTAAATGGTTTGCAAGAGTAACTGCTGATAACCCCCTCATAAGTGTTAATTTAGCAAAAGATTTGATTAATAGAATAAAACCAGATTTAGATTATATTGCCTTTTGCAAGAAGATTCCGAACGGATCTGGAATTGAACTAATTAATACAAAAACCTTCCTGAATATTAATTCTGAAATTTTAGAAGATGCAGAAAAAGAGCATGTTACCCCTATATTTTACGAGAAATTAAATGAATTTAATTCATTAATTGTAGAACCAAACGATTTTTATAGAGTTAGCGAACTTAGAGTTACGCTTGACTATAAAGAGGATTATCAATTGTTAAAAAAATTGTTTAATTTGAATTCATCAATATCTTTAGAAGAAGTAATTGAATTATTTAAAAAAGATTCCAGTTTATTTAAATTTAATAAAAATTGCAGACAAAAAAAAATAAGGTAATCTTTAATATAAAAAATTAACTGGTTACCAAATTAGATATTAATTAAAGTAAATTTCTTTTTATCTTATAGATTTTTCTTTTCAGATTAATTGGTAATAAAAAAATTATTATCCTTATAAATGAAATAAAAAATATTAAAATATTTTCGTATATATTGAAGTATCTAGAAGTCAATTTTCTAAATATTATCTCTTTAAAAATATACCTTAAACCACCTCTCCTTTTTAGCATATCGTCTCCTACTCTTGCATAAACTGTAATAAGAGGAAAATTTCTAAATCTAACTCCATTTTTTATTAATTTAATCCATAAAGCATAGTCTTCAAAACCTTGAATTAAAGGATAAAAATCATCATTTTCATCCGAATATTCTTCTACAAGTTTTTTTTTGAAAACTACAGATATATGATTCATTGGGTTTGATATTAAAAGTTTATCTTTAATTTTTTGTTGATCTAAAGGAACAAATCTTATTTTTTGATTATCTTTAATTTTATTTTCAAACTCTTTCATATAAGTTCCGAAAATATCAATCTCATGACCATGATTCTCGATTATTTCATTGATAATTCTAAATCGATCATTATCACAAATATCATCACTATCAAATCTTGCAACCCATTTTGTCTTTACTTTTTTTAATCCAATATTAAGAGCTTTTGGTAATCCAACATTGTTTTTAATATAAATGAGATTAATTTTTAATTGTTTTTTGTATTTATTTATAACTTTATCTAATTCGATATTTAATTTTCCATCTCTAACAAGTAATAGTTCATAAAAAAAGTTTGATTGTTTTTTTAATGATTCAAATGCCTCCGTCAAGTATTTAGCATTATCTTTTTTATAGACAGGCATTAAAATACTAACTTTTTTCATTTTTTGTAATTAACTCTTATAATCAAAAATCATTAAATTTTACTTAAATCTGCAATATAAATTAAGTAATAATTTCAAAGCAATTGAATTTGTCCATTCAAATTCACCAAGAGTTTGTATAATCTCTCCTCCAGTCCCTTTCTTGAAATTATAGACTCCTAAACTTCTTTCTGGTTCTACATTTGATAGATCGTATTCAATACAACCTAAATCTATTCCTTTTTCAAAAACTTTGTAGAGAATTAAATGTGATGCAAAATATAATCTTCCTAAGTTATTTGTAGCAGCAAAGATATCATTTAATTTATTACCTCTAATTATTACTGCTCTAATAGAACATATTTTATTAAATTTATCTTGTGCGCCAAATATTAATAAGTTTTTTCCAAAAGCATCCATAATACTTTTGCATTGTTTTCCAGAATAGATATCTTTTTGTCTCAGCCCTTTATTGTTTTGCATTTCTTTATATAATCCTGAAATAATATTGGGGGATTTTATTTCTATTATTTTGATATCACTTTTACAGCTCTTTTTAAGACTTCTAAACCAACTCCTACTGAAATTACCCTTTAACATTTGAATAGAATTTAATTTTAAAAAAACTTTTAAATTACTTGATAAAGCTACTATTGGTCTTACCCAATTATTTTTTAATAATTCTATCTCATATGAAATATTATATTTTTGAGGAAATCTTACTCTTATTATGCAAAATCTTATTTTTAGAATTTTTCTGATTTCTTGTTGTAATCCGTTTAAATTTTCATAGTTCCCAATTATCCCTCCTGGGATCCAAACAAAAGCAGTTGAAAAAGGGAAAAATTTAACAAAGCCTTGCAGTAAAGTTTCTGAATCTTTTTTCTGATTAGCTTTGATTATTCTTAAAGATTTCCATCCAAAATTATTTAAGTGATTGGCCCATTCATTATCACTTAGATATGTAACCTCAGGATATTTTTTTAAGATTTCTAGCCATTGCTCATTAGAACCCTTAAAAACTCGCCATTGATTATTTTCTTTACTCCCCATTTATTTGACTTCTAGTAATTACCCTAATAATACATTAGTTAAGGTTTTAGATTTAATTTCATTTTTCACTTAAAAATTTTTTTATTAAGTTAATTATTCTTTCGCAATTATTTTTGCTTAAACTTTGATGAACAGGAATTAGTATTATATTCTCATTGAGAAAATTACTATTAACAAATTTACTTTTTTCTTTTTTAATAATTTTAGGAATTTCATAATTAGGCCACTTTATAGTTTCGATTCCATTTTTTCTTAGATATTTAAATAAATCCTTATTTGAAGAATCTATTAATATTGGAAAAAACTGAGGTACCGAACTCTTTTGGATATTGTAAAGACTTTTGTTGAGTCCAAGTTTTTGTAATTCATTTAAAAAAAATTTATAGTTATTTATTCTTTTTAGGCAACTTGTTTTGAGATATTTTTTATCTGCTAAATACTTACTCAACATAAAGGAAGGATATTTGATATTTTCTTTATAAATAGATGATTTTTGGGTATTTTTCTTAGGAATTATCTTAGATAAAGATATTTTAATTCTTTCATTAAATTTAGAATATAAATTTGTCAACTTACATTTATTTATAATAAACTCTATAGATCTAATTAATAATAAGGAAAAATCTCGAAAACTAAAAAATTTAAATTTTGGCTTGCTTTTTAAATTTATATTTGATATTTCTATTGCTCCTCCATCAAATACAGGAATGTTTTTTCTAATACTATAAATTTTGGTTGTTAAAAATTTTTCCTTTTCATTATTTAAAAGACGACTGAAAAAACTATGGCAATAATCTTCAATTAATTCGATATTATAAATTTGACATATTTCGTAGATTTTCTTGATATCTGTCAATAACCCAAAATAATGCACAATTACCATGCAAGAAATATTTTTATTTTTTATAGTCTTCTTTAAAAAATCTAGGTTAATAGAAAAATCTTTATTTATATCATAATATTCAATTTTATAACCTGTATCTAATATGGGTCTTACTAGTGAAGCACAAATATAACCTGGCATTAGAATTAAATCTTTTTTATTTATTTTAAGATGGTTAAGGCCAAAAAGAATTGCATCTCTACCTTTATTAAAAAAAATAAGTTCTTTATATAAATGATCTTTTTTATATTTTCTTTTTTGAAAAATAGTATCAAATTTTGGATTAGGTTTTGCGCTTATATTACTCATTATAATTTTTGATTAGAAATGCATATTAATATCAGAATTTTTAGCATGAATAAATAAATTAATACCAAGATCAAAAATCTTAAACTTTTTTAAGTTTTTTATAACTTAAATATTTTAAGATAAAGCTTTATTATTTCAATATACAATATATAAGATCTATTTTACCACTTAATAAAAAACATAATATTTAAGTAAATATTAATCCTTCTATAAATAAAATCTTCTAAAAATAGTCATAAATACTTAATTATTTTATTATTAAGTTACTTTATTGAGAATAATAGTTTACAAGTAGATTTTTGGTCGCTTTCTAAAATATAATTATGATTAAGAATACAAAAAATAAATAATTTAAATACATTTTTAAAATATGAATTGGTTTAGCAAAAGAAAAGTTTTAATAAAAAGTTTCATTATAGATTCTATATTATTAACATTTTTATTTTATTTTTCAAACGAAAAATTTAATTTAGATTTATCTTATCTTAGATTAGTTATAATTTTTCTTGGATGGATTATTCTTAGTTATATATTTGATAGATATTATGATTATGTTAAATATAAATACTTAAATAATCTTAAGCGTATTGGAATAAATTTTTTAAAGACTTTAGGTATTACAGTATCAGTATTTGTTTTGCTGAAATTTTTCAGAATTTTTAACTTTGAATTAGGTTATTTACATTTAAATAATTTTTATTTTATTATTTTTTTATCATTTATATCTACTCTCTTAAATTTCTCTTTAAGTTTTTTATACTTTGATGGTAAATCAATTAAAGAAACATGGATATTTGTTGGTTCTGATAAAAAGCTAAATAACCTTAAATACGAAATAAAGAAAATTCATTCGAATATAATCATAAAAAAAATTTCACAAACTTTTTGTTCAGATCCCTATAAATTTAAATACCAGGGAATTATTGTGGATTCAGGCTTTGATTTAAATAAAAGTATTGCTGATACACTTTTGAATTTCAAGAATAAAGGTATGAATTTATTAAATCTAGAAATTTGGTGTAGTCGATTTCTCGAGAGATATCCTATTGATTTAGTAGAAGATGATCTTCTGTTCCAAGATCTAGGAGTAAATAAATTCTCAATTCAGTTCAGAATAAAAAGGCTTGGAGATATATTTATAGGATCTTTTCTTGCATTAGTATCTATTCCAATTATTCTAGTGTGTTGTCTTCTTATTTACTTAGAAGATGGTGGACCTTTTTTTTATAAGCAAATTAGAAATGGTCAATATGAGAAGACTTTTGAAATCGTTAAGCTAAGAACTATGAAGGTTAACGCAGAAGATTATGGCCCTCAGTGGTCTAAAATTGGTGATAAAAGAATCACAAAATTAGGAAAAATACTACGTTTAATAAGAATTGATGAACTTCCTCAATTAATTTCTGTTATTAAGGGAGAAATGAGTTTAATTGGACCAAGACCAGAAAGACCAGAAATTGATCAGGCATTAAAAATTCAGATACCAAATTATTCTTTGAGATATCTTATTAGACCAGGATTAAGCGGGTGGGCACAAGTTAATATTCCTTATGGAGCTTCAATTTCAGACTCTATTAAAAAATTTAGCTATGATGTTTACTATTTAAAACATACATCAATATTACTTGATTTTTTAATATGCTTAAGAACTATAAGGATGATTTTTAATGCTAGAGGAGCCATACCAATAAATGATTAATTATTTAAATTTTTTAAAGAGAATGAATAAATTTAAAAAAGAAATTAAGCAAGCTAATGATTTTAGATTTTATAGATATGAAGATTTTAGAGATAGATTATTTCTCTTATTAGCGAATCCTCTAGCTTATTTTTTGTACAAAATAAAAATTAAAGCAAATACAGTTTCTTTGGCTTCAGGCTTTGTAGCAATTTTAGGTGGTATATTTTTGACTTCTCAAGATAAAATAATTATTTTTTTTGGATCTCTCTGCTTCCCAATATTTTATTTATTGGATTATGTTGATGGAATAGTGGCTAGATTAAATAAAAAGAGTTCAGTAGGAGGCCAATATTTAGATCTTGTAATGCATCAAGTTGTTGGAATTACAATATCAATGGGTATTTTTGTTGGGGCTCTGAAATCAGAGGGTGAATTTATTATTCCTTTTGGTATTTTATCGGTGATTGCTTCATCCTTCTTTTTGAGCAGGTTTTCAATAGGTTGGTTTGCAATTATTATGAAATTTTTTGAAAATAAAATAAAAAGTAATAATGAAGTAATTACATCAAAATATGAAAAAAGAAAAAAAGTAATAATATCTCTTTTGTGTAGATTAGGAGCTTTTATATTTCATGAGGATTATGCAATTTTTACTCTTCCCTTAATATTCTTTTTAAATTTATTTTTATTTAAATATATTGTTTTTGATATCAGAGCTATACTTACAATCTTCGGAGCTTTAGTTCTTTTCCCAGGAATAATATTGGATATTATTTATTACGCAAATAATAAAATAGATTCTAATCTTAAAAATATATATGATGAGAATTTAACCCCAAAATTGCCAGAAATACTTTATTTCAAAAATTTAAATTAGACTTATTTGCCATTAAAAATATCTTCTGATTTATTTTTGCTAATAGCGTTTTTCAAAAATATATAAATTTTGTTAGGTAAAAATGTTTTAAGTATTTTACTTATAAAAATTCTAATAACATATTTGTAAGATATTTTTTTTCTTAAAAGTTCAAGAATATTATTATGGCGATCACAGTTTAATGAATTTATAGAAATTCTTCCTATAATATTTTTTTCTTTAAAAAAATTTGGTTTTGAGATGGCATTGAATGTATAAATAGTTTTAGCTGCTCTTTTTGCATATTTATTATATGCTCCATAAGGAAATGAAAAATGATTTACATCTTCTCCAATTATCTTCTCCAACTCTCTTTTAGATTCTATTAATTCAGTTTTTAGAAGATCTCCCGCTAATTTTGATAAATCTCTATGGCTTTTAGAGTGTGATCCAATTATGCATCCAATTCTATTAAGATATTTGATATCATTTCTTGAAAGGAACCCATCTTTATCAATATAGTCACTGATGATATATGCAATAGTTATAAATCCCTTTTCCATAGCATACTCAACAGCAGGAATAATACTCTTAAATCCATCATCAAAAGTTAAAGTTATTTTTGTAGGCTTTATTTCTTTGCTAATAAAATCGATTAGTGAAGTAAAAGTTTCAATTTTTAAATCATAAAACTTATCAGAATTTGGGTTATTATTGAATGAGTGAAAAATTAAAGCTGGATACATAAAATATTATTTTATTTTTAAATTTAATATTAGATCATTTAAAAAATTACTTTCTAATTTTTATCATTGTTTTATATATAAATTCGTTACTTTTAATAATTGAACCAAATAATGCTTTTATTATTCTTAAAAAAAATTTAAGATAATTAAATGGACTTTCGCTGAATTTGGACCCTTTGTAATGTTCATTTATTACATAGATTTCTGTTTTTAATTGCTTTAAAAGTTTTTTACTATTATTGTTCTGGTGAATTCTGTAGTATCCCAAAGGCTCTTGAATAAATTTAAATTTATATTTTCCTATTTTTGATATCCTCATCCAAAGATCATAATCCTCATTGCCAGCCATTAAAGGACTTTCATTAAAACCATTCAAGTCTAAAATTAAATTTTTTTTGCAAGAAAAAGCGGAGGTTGATATTACATTCCCTTTGAATAAGAGGTTTTTATATAAAGTATTTTCTTCTGGTCCATAATTGACAAGTTTTTTAGTACCATCAGGCCATATCCAAATTTCATCATGACAAACAATATCATTCCCTTTCGTAAGATAGGAAAATGATTTTTCAAGTTTTTTAGGAAGCCAAAAATCATCGGAATCCAAAAAAGATATATATGGAAATTTTGCTAAATTTATACCATAATTTCTTGAAGCAGCGATTATTCCATTATTTCTGAAATTCCTTGATTTAATTCTGTCATCATCAAATGATTGAATGACTTTTAAAGTTTCATCTTTAGAGTGGTTATTTATAATAATAACCTCCCAATTTTCAAAAGTTTGGTTTACGACACTTTCCAAGCATTTTTTGAGAAGATTATCTTGATTATATGTTGGAACGATAATTGAAAACATTTTTATATTTTATTAAATTAAATTTTGATAATTAAAAATTTTGTTGAGATTATCAAATAATTCAATATTTAATAGATTTCTCATAATTTCATTAATATTATTAACTATATCTTTTTAGGTAATTGTTTAATTATATTATTATTTTGTATCACAAATACCATAATTAATGAAAAAATTACTCATAACAGGAGGTTGTGGATTTATTGGTAGTCATACTTGTTATGTTTTATTAGAAGAAGGTTATGAGCTTATAGTTGTCGATTCAAATATTAATAGTACTGATATTCCATTAAAAAGGCTTCAATGTTTAAATTACAGTCATGAGATAGATTTTGAATCCAAGCTCAAATTTATTTGTGGAGACATAAGAAACAAGAAATTATTAAGTTTAATCTTCTCTGATGCTATAGATCAGGGAATTCCTATTGATGCAGTTATTCATTTTGCAGGATTAAAATCAGTTTCTGATTCTTTAAAATTCCCATTATCTTACTGGGAAGTAAATGTTGGAGGCACTCTTTCACTTCTTAACGTTATGGAAGAATTTAAATGTCAAACTTTAGTATTTAGTAGCAGTGCATCAATTTATAATTTTTCCGGGTTGAAATTATTGACTGAGAATGATTTAATTAAACCAAATTCTCCATATGGGCATACAAAAGAAGTAGTTGAAAGAATATTGTTTTCTATATATGAAAGTTCTAACTCAAATTGGAAAATAGCAAATTTAAGATATTTTAATCCAATTGGCGCACATCCATCAGGATTAATAGGTGAGAGTTTTACTTCAAAGTCGGATAATCTTTTCCCTCATATATGTATGGTCGCAACAGGAGAAAAAAAATATTTAGAAATTTATGGTAATGATTGGCCAACAGAAGATGGGACCTGCGTAAGGGATTTTATTCATGTTTTGGATCTAGCAGAGGCTCATATGTCTGCTATTAAAATGCTTAGTAACTCTAATTCTAGAATTTTTAATATAAATATTGGAACTAGTAAAGGAACTTCTGTCTTAGAATTGGCAAAGACTTTTGAAAAAGTAAATAAATGCCAAATACCAATAATTTTTAGTGAAAGGAGAAGGGGAGATATTCCTTTTTCTGTGGCAGACAACTCTCTAGCCCTTGAAACTTTAGAATGGGCTCCAAAAAAAAATATTTATGAAATGTGTCGAGATGGTTGGAAATGGTTAAAGGAAAATCCAAATGGATATAAAAAATAATTTAATGTTAATATTTTAAAAATTTGAAGAAAAATAGTATTTTGGCAATTTGGAGTTTTAGAAATGATTTGCCTTTAAAAAAAATTTCAAAAGAAGAACTTTCATATACCAATTTAATGTCCGATAGTAGGGCTTATCAGTATATCCATTCAAGAGGGTATGTAAGATATGCTCTTTCAAAAATTTTTAATGAAGATCCTTTAGATATTCCCCTATCTGCCAGACCAAATCAATCTCCTGAATTGCCATCAAATTATGGTCATATAAGCTTTAGTCATTGTAAAGATATGTTGATAGTAGGTTGGTCTATGGAAAGAATTGGTATTGATATTGAAAGAGCAGATAGAAAAATAGAACATTTAGAAAACTTTAAAAAAATTTTTTTAGATGATATTAATTTACTTAAAACCAAAATAAAATCTAAAAACTCACTCAGATCACAAATTTTAGATTTTTGGGTCCTCAAAGAGTCATTAGTTAAATGGGAAAGGAGCTCAATATTTAATGGTTTACAGAATTGGAAAATATTGAAAAGTGGTAATTATGCTATAAATAAACATTCTGGTTTAAAAGTTAGAATTCAGAATATAGATATTAAACATTGGAAAATTGGAATAGCATCTAATCACTTTAGAAATATTTATCCACTCCAAGTTTGTATCTAAGTTATAAATGTTATCTAAAAAAATTGTAAATTTGGTTTCAGGAGGCGCAGGATTTATTGGATCTAATCTGATAGAGAAATTATTAAAAAAAGGCGAAATTGTGATTTGTCTCGATAATTTTCTAAACGGTTCTTATCAAAATATTTCCAAGTTTTCTGAAAATCCAAATTTTAGTCTTATAAATCAATCCATTATTGATGAAATCGATAGAGACATAAAAATTGATATCATTTGGCATCTCGCTTGTCCAGCATCACCAAAGTTTTATTATCAATATCCTGTAGAAACATCATATATAATTTTTCAAGGTACTCTTAATCTTCTAAATTATGCTTTAAGAAAAAAGGCTATTTTTTTCTTGGCTAGTTCAAGTGAGATATATGGTGAGATTGAAAATTTGCCAATTAATGAATCCAATTATGGAAATGTTAAAACGACTAGTAAAAGAAGTTGTTATTCAGAGGCTAAAAGATTGTCAGAAACTATTTGTTATGACTTTCATAGAAAATATGGTTTAGATGTGAGAATTGCCAGAATATTTAATACATATGGGCCAAATATGTCGATTATAGATGGCAGAGTAATTAATACTTTTATTAGTAATTGTATTCTTAATCGCACTTTATTTATTTATGGCAATGGTAACCAAACAAGAAGCTTTTGCTATATAGACGACTTAATAAAAGCTTTTTTCCTAATGAGGGATATAAATTTTAACAAACCTATTAACTTGGGATACCCTCATGAAATTACAATTTTGGAATTGGCAGATTTAATAAAACGTAAAACAGGTTCTGATTCTGAAATTATTTATAAGGGCATTAATGAAAACGAACCCTTTAGGAGGATTCCTTCAATTAACATGGCAAAGGAATTATTAAATTGGAAACCTGAAATAACTTTGGATTTGGGCCTAGAATATACTATTAATTACTTCAAAAATATATTAAAACATTGATAATCATTTATTATGGTAGGCATGCGTTGATTAAAATGAATAATTTAAAAATTAAGAAAATTTGTTGTGTTGGTGCGGGATATGTTGGAGGACCAACCATGGCTGTCATAGCTGATCATTGTTCTGATTTAAAGGTTAATGTTGTTGATAGAAACGAAGAGAGAATTAGAAATTGGAATCATAAGGATATTTCCAATTTGCCAATTTATGAAAAAGGATTGGATCAAATAATTAAAAGAACTAGAAATAAAAATCTTTTTTTTAGTACAAAAATTGAAGATGCAATT
>MDTG01076164.1_pt1 | contig 12489 bp, 14 predicted proteins | sample 811421 | NCBI WGS metagenome assembly MDTG01 (sample SAMN05326645, study PRJNA326480) | marine metagenome | isolation source: seawater | place: Pacific Ocean: South East | collected 2011 | reverse complement strand
AAATAGACAAAATAGTACAAAAAAAATAATTGATGGCAATTTAAAAAGAAAATCTAGTGACACAAATATTGAGCAAAATGAAACAAATAAAGTTGAAAAAGAAATCTTAAAAAATATTAAAAAAAATGATTAATTTTGATAATAGTTTATTTTTTAGCAAAAATGGATTTGATTTTAAAAATGATAAAAATTACATTGAAAATTTATCTCAAGCTCAACACCATTCAGAAAAAATTTTAGAAGAATTTTCATCAGGTAATAATCAAATTTTACAGTCATTCACCGCTAAATATCAAAAAAAAATAAGAAATATAAAACAGAGTTTGAAACTAAAGAGCAAAAAAAAAGCAGTGATAGGAATTGGCGGTTCATCATCTGGTGCAAAGGCATTATCCTTTTTTTTAAATGATGATATTTCATATTTTGATAATCTAGATCTAGAATATTTTAAAAATTTTTTTAGAGAGAAAAATATAAAAGATTACACTTTTTTTGTTATTTCAAAATCTGGAGATACATTTGAAACTTTGGCACTGCTTAATTTATTGATTATTGAAAGTAAAAAAATTGATAACTATAATATTTTTGAATCAATAGTTGTTATTACTGAGGATAAAGAAAACATCCTAAGATCGTTTTCGTTAAAAAAAAATATTAAAATTGTAGAACATAATCCTGATATCGGGGGTAGATTTTCGGTTTTTTCTGAAACTGGAATATTGCCCCTCGTAGATTTAAATTTCAATGTTGAGGATGGTTCTGAAAAGTTCATTCATTTGTTAAATAAAGAAAGTGATTTAAGCCCAACAAAGAATGCGGCAATTCTTATAACTTGTATAAATAAAATGAAATTAAATATTTATTGTAATTTAATTTATAGCCATAGACTGAAGCACTTTTCATATTGGTTTCATCAACTTCATGCTGAAAGTTTAGGAAAGTCAAATTATGCATTAACACCAACAACTTCACTTTGTCCTAAAGATCATCATAGTATGATGCAACTATATTTAGGTGGACCAAAAAATAAGTTTTTTAATATTTTTTCTCCTCAAGATAATTATTTTTATGATAAATTTTCTACGGAAGGGTTTTATAATATCGAAAATTATACGCCAAACGAGTTGCTAAAAGCTCAGTATCAATCTGTTGTTGAAGTATTTACAGAAAAAAAAATTCCACATCGAATAATTGAAATTAAAGATTATAAAAATCCTCTTAGCTTAATTGAGTTATTTTCTTATTTTTTACTGGAAACAATATTGCTTGGAAAGATGTTGAATATCAATCCCTACGGCCAACCGGAAGTACAGCTACTAAAAGATAAGGTTTTTAAGAGTTAGTTTTTAAAAAAAGTATTTTTGATAATCCATAAATTTTTTCTTCACTATATTTAAAATTTTCTACATATAAATTCCTTGTTTTCTCAATGTGTAATATGATAATCAAATTTTTAAACATTGAAAGTTCTTTTATAAAGTCAAAAATTTTTTGAAATTCTAAAGTCTTAAAAGGCGGATCAAGAAAGATTAAATTGGGCATAAATCTTTCAATCAAATTTTTTTTGTTAATATTAAAAAAATTATTTTTATTAATTTCATATTTATTTATATCAAAATTATTTGATAAATTTCTATATAGTGTATTTTGTATTTTGGAATTATTTTCAACAAACTTAACTTTTGCGCTTCCTCTAGAAATACATTCAATTCCAAATGATCCAGAACCAGAAAAAAAATCAATTACCTTAGTATTTTCAAAGTTAATTTTGAATTTTCTAGAATGCAGCAATATGTTAAATATATTCTCTTTTACGTTATCTTTAAGAGGTCTTGTTATACTTGGGTCAGGTAAAAGAATTTTTTTACCTTTTTTGATTCCTGATATGATCCTCATATTTTTTTAATTCTGCTCGTGTTACACTCTCTAATTTACCTGGTAATAATTTATTAATTTTGAAAGGTCCATAAGAAATTCTTTTAAGCTTATTTACTTGTAAACCAATATTTTTAAAAATCTCACGTATTTCATTTTTTTTGCCCTCTTGCAAATTTATAATAAGATTAGTATTTCTCTTTACTTTTGAAGTAATTTTAAACTCAAAAGGTTTATAAATTTTCTTATTTATTTTTGTCCCCAACGATAATGTCTTTAATTTATCAACATCAAAATTGCCGTAAACTCTTACTTCATACACACGTTTGAAATTATTTTTTGGTAACTCGAGAGTTTGACTATAATCACTTGAATTAGTCAATAATATCAAACCTTCAGAATTATAGTCAAGTCGCCCTACAAAAATAAAATTTTTATATTTGTTATTAATTAACTCGTATATAATTTTTCTGTTATCCTGTTTTTTTTTTGAGCAAATAATATTTTTAGGTTTATAAAATTTTAAAAGTTCTTTTTTTTTTATAAAAACTACTTTTTTATTATTTACTGTGACTATATCTTTTTTATCAGCAAATGTAATAGGGCTCAAAACAACTTTATCATTAAGATAAATTTTTCTTTCTAAAATAAGCCTTTCTATTTCTCTTCTAGATCCTTGATTGTAATTAGCTAAAAGTTTAGCTATTCTCATTTTTTTATGACTCATTTTTATACAAAAAATAATACGTTAGATTTTTCTGATTTATTTGATATTTTATACAAAGAGTCAATAAAGGCGTACAGATTAGGTGAAATTCCAGTAGCAGCATTGTTATATGATCCAAAGAAAAAATTAGTGATATCGAAGGCGCATAATTCTAATAGAAAAAACTTTAATCCTTGTGCGCATGCTGAAATACTAGCAATCCAGAAAGGATGTAAAAAGTTAAAAATCTCGAGGTTAGATGGATACGATCTTTTTACTACTTTAGAGCCATGTTTGATGTGCAGTGCAACTATATTAAAAAGCAAAATACGTAGAGTTTATTTTTGCTGTGAAGAAAAAAAAACAGGGGCTTTAATTAATAATCAAAAATTAGCCCTTGATAAAAAAAATATTAATAAAATAAGTGTATATTATGGATTTTATGAATCTAGATTTTCAGGATTACTTAAAACCTTCTTTGCACAAAAAAGATAATTATTTAATTGCTCTCCAACCAATATCTCTCCTAAAATATTTATTTTCCCAATCAATTTGATCTAACAGTTCAATTGCTCTAGTTCTTGATAACTCCATGCTTGAAAGACAAACGGTTGAATTCAAAACTCTGCCGCCATTAGTAAAAATCTTTCCATTAATTTTTATAGTTCCTGCATGAAAAATTTGCTCATTTTTAATACAGTTTTTTGGCAAATTTTTTAATTCTTTCCTATTTTCAAAATTTTCAGGATAACCTTTACTGGCAGCAACAATTGTTATGCTTGGGTTTGGTGACCATTTTATTGGGTTGTCATCAAGTCTTTCTTCAATGGCAGACATAATTATATCCAGTAGATCATCTTCAAGCCTCATCATGAGTGCCTGGCACTCTGGATCACCAAATCTGATGTTATATTCTATTAGCTTAGGCTCGTTATCTTTTATCATGAGACCAGCATACAAAATTCCTTTATACTTGCATCCAATCTCAGCCATCCCTCTTATTGTTGGTATAATTATTTGATTAATTATTTTTTTTTCAATTTCCTTTGTTATTAGTAAAGACGGAGAATATGCTCCCATTCCTCCAGTATTTAACCCCTTGTCACCTTCTCCTATCCTTTTATGATCTTGTGCAGTTCCGATTTGCTTAAAATTTGTACCGTCAGTAATTACAAAATAACTCGCTTCTTCACCCTCTAAGAATTCTTCTATAATAACTTTTTTTGATGACTTAAATTTTCCATTTAAAATACTTGATATATCTTTTAAAGCATCTTCCTTACTTTGGCAGATAGTAACACCTTTACCAGCAGCAAGCCCGTCAGATTTTATAACGATAGGTTCTGCAAAATTTTCCAAAGCTTTTTGAGCATTTTCAATGTTTGTAACTTCTAAATATTTAGCGGCCGGTATATTAAATTTATCACACAATTTTTTCATAAAAATTTTAGAACCCTCTAATTGAGAAGCTTTTTTACTTGGACCAAATACTTTAATTTTCTTTTTTTCTAAAAGATCTGTAAGACCTTGAACCAAAGGAACTTCCGGACCTACAATTATTAGTTTAATATCATTCTCTTTTATAGAGCTATAGAGTTGTTCAAAATCTGAGATATCTATATCTAAATTTTCGCAAATTTCATCTGTGCCAGCATTACCCGGTATACAAAACACTCTACCAACTTTTTTTGATTGAAGAAGTTTATAGCATAATGAGTGTTCTCTTCCACCACTTCCAATTACACCAATGTTCATATAAGATGTATATTAAGATAATGAGCAATATTCCAGAATTTTCTGTAACAGAAATCTCTAATTTAACTAAAAATATATTAGAAGAAAATTTTAGTTTAATTAAAGTTAAAGGAGAGATATCAAGCGTAAAAAATTTTAAGGGCCATTTATATTTTTCTATCAAAGACGACACAAATATTCTCAATGCAGTGTGCTGGGCTTCAAAAGTTTCATTATTAGCAGTTCAACCTGAAGATGGTATAGAGGTTGTGGCAGAAGGCAAAATAAGTTCTTACTCTAAAGGAAGTATTTCATCATATCAATTACAGATTAATCAAATTGAAATAAAGGGCGAGGGAGCATTACTTAAACTTTTTGAACAAAGAAAAAAAAAATTGGAAGCCGAGGGTATATTTGATGATAACAACAAAAAAAAAATACCCTTTTTGCCAACAAATATTGGTGTAATTACCTCGCCTTCAGGAGCAGTGATTATGGATATAATTGATAGAGTGCAGGCTAGATTTCCAACTAATATCAAACTGTATCCAGCAAGTGTTCAAGGCGTAAATGCTTGTAAAGAAATAATAGACGGTCTTGATTATTTCGAAAAAGAAAATATTGATGTTGTTATAATTGCAAGAGGAGGAGGTGGAATAGAAGATTTTATACCCTTCAATGAAGAAAAACTTATTAGAAAAGTGTATGATTATAAAATTCCTTTAATTTCAGCGGTGGGTCATGAAACTGATTTCACATTATTAGATTTTGTAGCAGATTTAAGAGCAGCCACACCAACTGCTGCTGCTGAAATTGTTGTTCCTGAAATTAAAAATCTTAAGGAAAAATCAAATTTTTTATTACAAAGTCTTACTCAAAAAATTAAATTTTTTATTAAAGATCGTTTAAAAGAATTAAAAACTTTTAACTCAATTTTAGCTATCAATAATTTTAAAAAAATAACCGAAAATTATAAAAATGTAATTCAAAACTTTAAACGAACGATACATTTTGCGACGGTATCCTTTATTAAACTAAGAAAATCAGAGTTAAAAATAATTAATTCAAGTCTAAAAAATTTAAATATTGAAAATACCCTTAAAAGAGGATTTGTTATCCTAAAAGATGTCAACGGTAAATTAATTAAGAATTCAAAAAAAATAGAGAATTATAAATCTGTGGATATTCAATTTTATAATGAAATCGTAAAAGCTAATATTAAAATTAAAAAATGAAAGAAGCCAAACTTAAATATAAACAAGGTAGTTTTGAAATAATTAAAGAGGGCGATTATGTTATTTGTGCAATATCTAAAAAGAAAATTTTACTTAAAGATTTAAAATATTGGAATGTAACATTACAAGAGCCTTATTTTTCACCATTAGAAATCAATCAGAAATTTAAATAAGATGAAAATATTTAAATTATTATCTATTTTTTTAATTCTTATAAATTCGTCTATAGCATTGGAGTTGAAGGGTAGTTTTAAACAGGGAAGTTTAATTATAGGAAAAACGAATCCCAAATTTCAAGTGATTGTACAAGACAAAGAAGTAAAAATTAGTGAAAAAGGCTTTTTTGTTTTTGGTATATCACGAGATCAAGTAAAAGATATAACTATAGAGATTAAAGATGATTCTCATACAAAAAAAATCGTAAAAAAAGTAAAAAAAAGAAAGTTTAGAATCCAAAGAATAGATGGTTTACCAAAAAGAAAAGTTACTCCCAATCAGGAGGATATGAAAAGAATTAGACGTGAGGGTAAATTAATTTCTCAGGCTAAGCGTGTAAATTCAGATTTATCATATTTTTTTGCAGATTTTGTAAGACCTGTCAAAGGCGTTACGACTGGAGTTTTTGGTAGTCAAAGAATACTCAATGGCAAACCAAGAAGACCACATTTTGGTATTGATATTGCAGCTCCAAAAGGCACTAAAGTTATAAATTCGAATGCTGGTAAAGTTTTATTGGCAGAGAAAAATTTATTTTTTACTGGTGGTACAATAATTATTGAACATGGTCATGGATTAATTTCTATATACTCTCACTTGGATAAAATTTTTGTTAAGAAAGGTAAATTAATAAAAAAAGGAGAATTAATAGCTACGGTAGGTTCAACGGGGCGTTCAACCGGACCACATCTAGACTTCAGACTTTATTGTAGAAATGTGCCAGTGGATCCTGATTTAGTGATTAAAAACAAATAAATTATTCCCAAATTTTCAACGATTCTACCTAGCGTATGCTCTAGAATATTTTAATGCGATATTAGTTTTATTAATACAAGTTATGTAATCACCTCTTCGTTGTGCTTTAATTGCGTCATTAAAAGCTTGTTTTAGAGGTGTATAGATTTCTGCAATTGGAGGCATAATATTAATTTTGCTTAGCATAATTTTTAAATTTCCACCAAGTTGAACAATTTGGCTTCTGCATCTATTTTCATCTGCGTAAGAGTTAGAAAAAACGAAAATGAAAAAAATTATAAAAAAAAATCTTGTCAAATGATTCATAATCCTTATCTTAATTAAAAGAAAACATATAACAATGAATAAATTAGAAAAAAATTTAGATTATTTAAAACAAAGAAATAGCGGGATATTTGATTTTAAAAGAAATATACTAAATACAATTAATGAACTAAAAGAAAAAAATTACGCATATAATAATAACAAAAAGTTTTCATTAATTTATTTGATGACAATATTATTAATGCTTAGTTTTTTTGTTAAAGGTGAAGACATATCACAAAATTTAGTATCAGAAATAAATGAACAATCATCTCAAGTACAAAAAAGAGTAATCAATAGAGATATCAACAAATCCAAATATGCTAATGGTCCAAAATGGCAACACTATTATGACAGAAAACTAAGAATAATGGATGTGGGTCCAAACCTTGCTTGTACTACATCTGCAGTAGCAAAAGATCAAATATTTTTGCCCTTATCGGAAGAATTTTTGATTCCATGCTTTGGCAAAGTATGTCAAGCTGCCAAATTATCAAAACTTAGAAGGTGCGTTTATTCAAAATAATTTTAAAGTATTAACATTAAGCTTAAATTTTTGGGCTATGTCTATTAAAGTTATAATAATAAATTAAAGTCTCCATCGATCATGCGTCCATATCCATTGGTATGGATTTTTTAAAATCATTTTTTCAAGCTCAATGTTAATTTTTCTTGTAATAGAGTATTGGTCGTCATTCTGATCAATAATTAATGGATCGTTAATATCTATGGAAAAATATATATCGTTTTCTCTTTTAATTTCCAAAGGTACAAGCAGATAGTTATGTTTAAGTGCTAATTGGGCTGGAATATTTAGTGTAAAAGCTTTTTTTTTAAATAGATCAACTTTAATGCCTTCGGTAACTTTCTGGTCTATCATTAATGCAATATTTTTCTTTTCATTTATTTTTTTTACTAGTTGTCGTGTACCATCTTTTCCTTTACCAGGAATTGATTTTGGTATCTGATTTTTACAGATGTGATTAATTCTCAATTTTTTCATGATAGGATTAAGAAAAATATTATTCAAGGGTCTATAAAGAGCACAAATATCGAAATCATTTTTTTCGATTTCCATTGCAAGTAACTCAAAATTAGCAAAATGTCCTGAAAAAAATAAAATAGGTTTTTTTTGCTCTTTAAGCTTATTAAATTTTTCAAAATTAGTTTTTATATAATTCAACTTATTTTCTCTAAATTTTTTAAGGTGCATGTACTCAGCAAACACCCGTCCGTAATTACACCACATCCGATTAATAATATTTTTCTCCTCTTGCTCATTAATCTCAGGAAAGACTATTTTAATATTTTTTTTGATCTTTTTGGTACTTCTTATAAGTGGTCCAATTTTTTTAAAGATTCTACAGCTTAAATTTGATGAATTTTTTAATCCTATAAGTTTAAAAATTAAAAAAAAAAATATTACAATAATAAATTCGAAAAAGTATTTAAATAATTTCATTTAAAAGTTCTTTAAAATTTTTAATGATAAGGTTTAATTTGATATAGCTGGTCCTGACTCTAAATTTTTCTTTTAATCCATAAAAATTTTTCTCAGTAGTAATAAGTTCAATATTTTGATTTTTACATATTTTGAAAAGTTTTTCCATTTCAGCCTCAGTAAAATTATGATGGTCCCCAAATTCTTCTTGATGACACACTTCGATTTTATTTTTATTTAATATATCAAAAAAACTATGATTATCAGCTATACCACTAAATGCTAAAAATTTTCTGTTTAAAAATTTGTTCATATTTTCAATTTCATAGTGGGAGTAAAAAATTTTAATTGAAGGATTATATTTTTTTAGTACTTTTTCTACATATATATTTTTATCACCATTAATAACTGAAATTTTATAATTTTTTATAGATGACAAAGGTTCCCTCAAAGGTCCCGAGGGAAATATTCTCTCATTACCGAAAGCTTTATTGGATTTAATGCATAGTATAGATTTATACTTTTTAAAGGAATAATCTTGCATACCATCGTCTAGAATTGCATACTTAAAACCATTGGTAGTTGCATTTAATAATCCCTCACTTCTTTTTTTTGGAATAAATATTTTGGTATTATTTTTTAAATAATTTATTTCATCTTGTTGATTTGTATGGAGTTTTTTTAATATACAACAGGATTTATCTATTTTTAACTCATCATATATTTTCTTTACTAGTGGGGTTTTTCCTGTGCCGCCTAAATAAATATTTCCCACACAAATAACTTTTATTTCATAATCTTTTGCAAAGATAATTTTAAGTTTATTTAACAAAATTAAAAATAAATAAATTATTGATAAAGGCATCAGTAATAGAGTAATAATATTATTTTTTTTATCCCAAAATTTAGGTAAATAATATTTTTTCATTTATCTAATATAATTATCAAGAAAGTTAATTGTATTATTATAAATTTCATTGCTATAACTTGTAAAATCAAATTTTATTTTATCGACTTCTAAAGTATTATTTTTTTTAAAAAATACTGATAGTTTATCTTTGAGTTCATTTTGATTATTTATCGTTTCAACTAGATCTTTTGTGATGAAATCTTCATAAATTTCTGAAAAATTATCAATATATTTTCCAGTAATTATTTTGCAATTATGTCTTAAAGGCTCAATAGGATTTTGTCCTCCATGATTAATTAATGATCCTCCCATAAATACAAGCTTTACCTTGTCAAAAATATCATCAGCCAATCCATACTGATCTATAATGACTATACCATTGAAATTATGAACTAATTTATTTTCTGAAATTTTTTGAAATTTTATTTTATAATTATTTATTATTTCTTCCATATCTTTAATCTTATTTAGATGTCTAGGAATTATGAAAGTAGTTATTTCTTCATCTGCCTGACTTAATTCAAAATGTGACTTAATAATCGGTTCATATTCTTCAAAATGTATACTCATAGCTGCCCATTTATTATTTTGATTATTTATTTTTACAATACCAGGATTATGTTTATTTGGTTGAATAAATTTAATATTTCCAAATTGTTTAACATTATTAATTTCAAAAAATTTTAAATGATTTTTTGTTATTTTACCCTGGGCTATAATTACATCAAATTTTTCTAATAATGATTTAAATTTTTTTTTTATTAATTTCCATTTATTGAATGATTTTTTGGAGATTCTACAATTAAGTAAGATTAATTTACATTGTTTCGAAGTTTGCAATATCATATTTGGCCATATTTCTGACTCAACGAAAATTGATAACTTTGGGTTCCACAAGTTTAAGAATCTTGAAATTATTATAGGACTATCTATGGGTGCATATTGGTGGAATGTATTATTATGCTTTAAGTTATTTTCAAAATACTCATAAGAACTTAAAGTCACACTTGTAATAAGTATATTTAGATTTTTTTTTTGGTAATACTTTACTAAAGGGTGAATTGATTTTAACTCACCAAGACTCGCTACATGAAACCAAATAACACCTGGCGTTGCTTTATATTTTAAAAATCCAAGTTTTTCATGATATCTTTCTTTATCTTCTTTATTCTTAATTACTCTAAATAAAAGAAATATTCTTATAAATGGATGCAACAGATAAAATAATAAATTATATAGTAAAAACATTAATTTAATGTTTGTTGGTCACAAAGTTTTTTATAAATATTATTCATATTAATTAATTCTTCGTGTGTACCTTGTTCAACGATTTTACCTTTATCAACTACATAAATTAAATCTGAGCTTTTTATAGTGGACAGTCTATGTGCAATTGTAATAGTAGTTTTATCTTCAGATAAATTATTCATTGCTTCTTGTACAATCTTTTCAGATTCGGTATCTAAAGCTGAAGTAGCTTCATCTAAAAGAATAATAGATGAATTTTTAAGTATCGCTCTTGCTATTGATATTCTTTGTTTTTGGCCACCCGAGAGTTTTACTCCACTTTCTCCTACTATGGTGTCGTAACCGTCTTTCATATCATTAATAAACTTATGACAATTAGCCTTTATACATGAATTGAGTATTTGTTTATCAGTAGCGTTTTCATTTCCAAATATGAGATTGTTTCTAATGGTATCGTCAAACAATATTACATCTTGAGATACTAGTGCTATTTCTTTTCTTAAGCTTTCTAACGTCAAACTAGTAATTTTTTGATCATCAATTGAGATATAACCACTCTTAGGATCGTAAAATCTTGGTATTAAGTTTAGTATAGTCGATTTCCCCCCGCCACTTGGACCTACCAACGCCACTTTTGATTTACCTTGGATTTTTAGGTTAATGTTTTCGAGAATAATAGGGCCATTACCATAATTCATAGAAACATTGTGGAACTCGATATTACAATCTTTTACATTGAGCTGTTTTGCATTTTGTAAATTTTTTATTAAAACCTGTTCGTCTAAAATTTTGTATATTCTGTTAGCAGCAGAAAAACCCTCATTTAAGGCAATGTTTATCCCAGCTAATTGTCTGACAGGTTGATAAGCTAACATTAGTGCTGTTAAAAATGAAAAGAAAGCTCCAACCTCTAAATCACCACTCATACTCCTATAACCACCAGCAAATACAACTGAAGCAACAGCAAACCCTGTGAGTGTTTCCATCATAGGTGCGCTACCTTGACGTGTTTTTTCTACCTTAGTACTTTTTTGTATCCAATTTTGAATTATACTTCCTAATTTAGACATCTCACTTTTTTCTCTTTGGAATATTTTTATTAAAGTTACTGATTTTAATATTTCAGATAAATATTTAGTAAATTCTTCGTTTGCTTCCAATGCTCCATATACAGCTTTACCCATTCTTTTGCCAAGTTTTCTTGCTATCAAGGCCGCTAACGGAATTAAAATTAACGCTAATAAACTCAAATAAATATCTTTGCTTATCATTAAAGAGATTAAGAAAAACAATGATATTATTTCTTTAGTAGAATTCAAAGCTACTGTTTGAGTTACGTTTTGCAATCTATTTGTATCTTCTGTAAAGTTGGATATGAATTTTCCAGAGTGATTATCATTAATATATGATAAATCAGAGTGAAGAATTTTTTCAGCTAAGGATTTTTGAATACTTTCTTTTACTTTGAAAGATATGTTAATGGATTGGATTCTTACAAAGTAAAGAGATAATGATCTGATTAAAAAAGTAATTACTATTGCCAAAGGAATTAGATAAAGCATTAATTTATCTTTTTCTAAAAAAATCTTTTTTATGGCTGGATCAAGTAACCAGGCTACCCCTGCGGTAGAAGCGCCATGTAAAACCATAAAAATTACTACTATAAGAAGATCTGGAATATATTTTTTAATTTGAGTTCTATATATTCTTTTTATTAGCTGACTTTTATTCACTTACTTTCCTGCTACTGTCATTGTTTCAATTAATAATGAAGGAGAATTTGTTGATGTTTTAAATTGAAGATCATTTAAAGGTATCATATTCTTGAACATATCTAACAGGTTACTTGCAATAGTAACTTCATTAACTGGATAAGCAAATTCTCCATTTTCAATCATAATTCCAGATGCACCCACACTGTAGTTTCCATTTGTTATATCTCCGGCTCGACCCATTAATTCTTTTACAAAAAAGGCTTTTTTTTGGTCACAAATGATTTTTTTTAAATCATTTTTACCATTTTCTATATAAAGATTAGTTGTTCCACCGCTTCTACCATTTGTTT
>MDTG01448399.1_pt1 | contig 12490 bp, 14 predicted proteins | sample 811421 | NCBI WGS metagenome assembly MDTG01 (sample SAMN05326645, study PRJNA326480) | marine metagenome | isolation source: seawater | place: Pacific Ocean: South East | collected 2011 | reverse complement strand
TGTTTATCTTTTTCGTATGCATTTCCAGAAAGAAAAACATCATTTTCTTGTGCTATTGATGAGAGAGCATTGTATTCAGCACCGTTTATTTCAATAGCAGCTTTTTCTGTCCACTCTTGGATGGATTCTCCAAGAGGATATCCTGTCATAAAATATTCTGGTAAGACTACCAGTTTAGTATCACTGCCAATAAGAGCTTTGCTTCCATTAACATGGAATCCGATTTTTTCAATCGTCCTCATCATACTATTTCTTGAGTCTTCTAAAGATAATCCATTTATTGTGGGACAATTTAATTGCAGGGACAACGCCATATAATGTAGGGTTTCTTTAGTCATTGAATCTCTCTAGTTTTTTCAACTATGTAAACATTAATTGTTGCAGCATCTTTTCTAAGCTTTTTGATTTCTTGATATGCATGAGAATGCCAAAATTTTCTCGCAGCGTCCATTGATGGCCACTCAGATATAACTATCTTTCGGCTATCATCTTCACCCTCGAGTTGTTCGCTCTCGGTTCTGATGCAGACATATTTTCCACCAAATTGCTGAACGACACCCGGAGCCATAGCACTGTATGCTTTAAATTTTTCTAGGTTTGTTATTGATGCTTGTATAATCATTAGTGCTTTCATGTTTATTATCTTTCCTTTATTAAATTAAATGCAGTCCCAATGCTGTATTGAATATGAGGCAAAACCATATTAATACTACGAAAGGTCTAGAACTGGCTATACTTATTTTCAATATTTGGTTTGATTCAGCAGTATCTTTGCCTTCAATAAGAGAAACAAAGGCAGGTTCAAATGATCTAAGTTTCTTTCTGATTATCAAGCCGCAAATAACGGTTATCGTGAAAGCCAAAATCTTTTTACCTGCCCATAGGTATTCTGGCTGATTAATCATTATATTTAGAAATACATATGACATTCCCAAAACAAAAATGATTCTCATCCAGTAATCGAATAAGGCTAATTTTTTTACAGCCTGACCTCTGATGTGCAGAACACAGACCAGTATTAACCATGATATTGCGATTAACCAGATACTTATTACCGTGGAATATGCGATATTCAAATAACCCAAAATTTTTGCTAAATGTATCCCAGATGGAAAAATTAATATCATTGAAATTCTTGGTGCCTGATCCAGAAAGAACAATATTTTAGAGGCAGTAATTCGTGTATTTCTTGGAAGTTTTTCATTAACTAAGTAATAGCTTGAATAGAACACACCCAAATCTGCTCCTAACCAATATACAAGACAAAGAATATGTATTAGTTTTAAAATTCCAATTTCAATCGGCATTCAATATTTCCAAAACATGTTTAGCTATAATTTCAGCGCCTTCCTCAAATACATTCGAGGTGATGCCCTCAATATCCGTTATCTCAGAATTATTCAAGATATCCGAGGCCGTATGAGTTGCATCAAGCAATCCAGATCTAGTAGCCAAAATATTTATTTGCTTTGAATTGGATTTAAATTGTTTTTCACATGCATAAGTAAAAGCGGCATGAAAAGCAAAATGATCTTTGTTTCCAGATCTTAGACTCTCAACCAATAAATCAAATGAACGTTCAATGTTAACCTTACCTATTTTATTTTTAATATTAAAATCCCATGATTTTCTGAGAGATTCCAAGTCTTCATGTAAAGCAAATGGTTTGGACATTTGAGTAAGTAAGCCTTTTTGAGTTTCACCAGTGAAGTAGGGGATATCAATCATAATGGTATGAACAATATTGTTTGGAATTAAATGGCACAATTCATTTGCCACCAAACAGCCTGTATGAAAGCCAATCAACTCGAATTTTTCATAATTTCCAAGCTGATCAAGAACCTCACTGATTGAAACGGCATAGTCATTGATTGAGGGAGGGCTTTCAATTGACGAAGAGCTCCCATATCCCAGATAATCAGGCGCAATAATTTTTCGATTTTTATTAATCATTGGCATGATAGTTTCAAAAAATAATCCGCTGTATGGTGATGGATGCAGACATAAAATAGGATTACCAGTTTCATTACCCGATGGATCGAGTTCTCGAATATGAATTTGTTTTTTCCCATATTGCAAATAATGTTTTTTCATGTCTTTATCCCTCTTGTTCAATTTCACTCAGTTCTTGGTTATAAGATCGAATTGCAAATTTGGTCAGAGGCAAAACAAGGATTCCAAAAATTAATGGTACCGCTGCACACGCATAGTTTAGGTTTTCATTTCCAAAGACATTGTCGGATAACCAACCTACAGTAAATGGACCAAGAAGAAGGCCAGATATACTGATCACCATATAATACAAAGCGACAGTTTGTGCGCGTATCACTCCTGGCGTTATATTTAATAATGCTGTCACTGATGTTGCAGATGTAGCAGCAATACCGAATGTATTTAATGCAATAACCGCCATTGCCAATTCGGCGGTTGGCATTAATGGAGCTGCGATTCCAGTTGGGACCAGTATGAAAACACCAAAAATTACAATTAATAATGGTGCATCTTTTCTATTTTTTTCTGAATACATCTTGTCACTCAACCAACCCGCAATATTCACAGTTAATGGACCCACAGCCAATAGAACAACTGCATTCCAGATCGCATACTTTTCTGCCTCCCAACCCCATGTTCTTTGGAACATGGGCGCATAGAATCCCTGGCTGTATGCACAAATAATCATCAAGCATACAAAGGCAATAAAGCTTCCATAAATCTTCCACCTTTTTTTAACATGTACGAAGGTCTCTCCAAAAGTGATGCTTTCGTCATCAGCTGCATTCTTTCCTATTCGTTTGGGCTCACGCATAAATAAGAAGAGTACAGCCAAAAGAAGACCTGGCAGACCTACAATAAGAAAAGTGAATTGCCATGGTGCAACTTCACCAACCAGAGGGAAAGATAGATTTGGTTCTGATTTTGCCCAATTAATTACTCCTGCACTGATAAGTGATGCAATGCCAGCTCCTAATGACAACGCTGCAGTATAAAATGCAATAGGTTTACCTCTTTTTTCAGGCGGAAAACTATCTGAGATCATCGACATCGCACAAGGACTCAAAGTTGCTTCACCCGCACCTACAGTCATACGTGCGATAAAAAGATGAATAAAATTCTTTACTAAACCAGAAGCTGCTGTAGCTGCAGACCACACTGCGATGCCTGCTGCAACTAACCAAGTTCTCTTTTTTCTGTCTGCTAAATATCCCAGTGGTAATCCCATGGTTGCGTAGAATATGGCGAATGCGAATCCAAGAAGTAAACCAATTTGAGTATCGGTAAGATCTAAATCTGCTTTAATTGGCTCAATCAATAGACCAAGTATATAACGGTCAACAAAAGATAATATGTATGCGATGGTTAACATCACAACCATGTACCAGGCATATTTACTGTTCGGATAATTTGTATTTTCTTTGTCCAATACGATCCCCTTAACTATTAATTTTTATTTTCTGAAATATTATAAATAACGACTAGATTGCCATCGAAATCAACGATTCCAACTTCTCTTCCAATACGTCCATCATGTGTCACCAGCTCATCTTCGTGATGTATTTTGCATTTGAGGTTAGTGGCCTCTTCGACAATACGATCGATATTTCCAACATCGACCACAATAGCTGATCGCCGTGGTAAAGGCACTGCTTGAAGATTGGCTTCTTGTATTTCAGTTAAAGCCATAACTCTCAATTGATTTTCTGTACCAAGTACAGCCCACCTAACTTTCTTTGAATGATCAATTTCAAATACATCATAGGAGTATGAGTCATCTGGAGCATCAGACTCATATTGATTTATAAAACCCAGAACATCACAATACAATTTTAGGGATTTTTTTAAATCTGAAACGATGTAATTCGCTCTCTGAAATCTAATGTATTCTTTTGTGCCTTCACTCATTATCTTTTCCTTTAATTTTCATATGGACCCTTTCTTATCCGACACATTGCCACACCAGAGTTTTTGCCATCATAAATTGAGGCAAGTGCTTTAGGCATATTTTTAAAGCCCTCGAATATGTGCTCTATCGGTTTAATTTTTTTCTTTTGAATCCATCTTGCTAGATTCTTTTCAGCAATATGGAATTGATCTTCATAGTTGTATACAAAAAATCCCTGCATTAGTGAGTTTGTTTTTCTAAGTTTTGTGTAGTTTGTTGGACCAAAAGGCTTATCATTAAGATACTCAGATATTGATCCACAAAGGACTATCCTTGATTTTTTCGCCAAATTATCAAGACAAACAGATAAGATCTCACCACCTACGTTATCAAAATAAATGTCAATTCCATCAGCACAGAGTGTCTCGATTGAATTTCTTATATTATCTTTTTTGTAATTAATTACGCCATCACATCCCAATTTTTTTATTAGTTCACACTTTTCATCACTACCACTGATCCCTATAACTCTACAGCCATATATTTTTGCCAATTGAATAACATTTGTACCAACTCCACCTGCAGCACCTGAGATAACCACAGTCTCATTTTTTTTTGGTTTGCCACAATCTATCAAACCAAAATAGGCCGAAAACCCTGTCATACCGAGAGTGCTGAGTCCAATAGAGTATGGAAGTTTATAATTTTCTATTTTTCTAAATTTTTCAGCTTTTGTTATTGTACTTTTTTTGAAGGTTTGCCATCCAATCTGACCTTGATGAATTTCACCAACCTTATAGTCTGGATGTTTTGATTCAATGACCTCAGCCACTCCACGACCGTGAATTATATCACCAATATCAAGAGATTTTTCACCAGCTACTGAATTTCCTGACATATACATCCTCATAACAGGAGCAATATTCAAATATAATGTTTTGAGAAGAATCTCACCGTTAACAATAGTTGGGATTTCAGCTTCATCATAAAGAAAATCATCATTCTTAACATTGCCATTAGGCCTCTTCGCTATTCTCCATTGACAGTTTTTTTGTTCATTCAAAGCAATCAAAATCCTATTACTCTTCTCTCACCAATTGATTGATTTCATAAAAATACCCATCTGGATCAAAAAGAAATAATCCATGAAAGTATTTCATTTTTCCATTCTGACCACGAATTGACCACTCAGTCGGTCCAGCGTGAATATGTGTTCCAAACTCAGATGCTTTTTTAGCGATTTCTTCAACATCATCTGATGAAAGCACGAAAGTTGGGTTTCCGTATGTCACGGTTTTAGGAATTTCCTCTGGTGCAGGCAATTCAGGATCGACCCATTGAAGTAAACCAATCATTCCTATTGTCGGATCTTCGGCTTGCATAATGATTAATCTAACTTTGTCTCCAACTCCACCTGCCGGCATTCCAGTACCAGATAATGTAACGATGTCATCCATCCAGACTTTTAAGCCAAGTACATCTTTGTACCAAGATTTTGATGTTTCCATATCTCTAACAAAGAGTGTTGTTCTTTTTATAATATTTTTCATTTTCTTCTCACTTAATTTTTTGTTGCTAGTTTTTTCTTAAATACAGTCCATGACGTCTCATTTGGCCTACTATCATTTAGGGGAGGGGGCTCAAGATATGACGGATATCTGCTCTCCAAAATGTTAATTAATCTTTCTGATACTTTTTCCAGTTCAAAAGTATTAAAGACACTGGCATTGAATATCATTATGCCGGGCTTATCACCCATTTCCATCCATGGGAGCCATTGTGCCACGCGAGTCCAACCACCATGCGATTCTCCAATGTTTTTTATATCATCATCAAGGAGTTTTTCAGCACTATAAAAGCTGTTGAATATTTCCATTGCATGATACATACCACCAACATACTTTTGATAATCACCACCTAGTGCATTCTTATAAAAAAGGGGGATCTCGGTAGGGGAGGCAATTAAATCATGATATCTTCTTACCTTAATTTTCCTTGAAGATTTTCCTTCTTTATCGAACTCATAACTAATAGCTCGCATATTAACAGGGTCATTTGCCACATGAAGAACTGAAATATCATTATCAGTCCAAGGATTCGTCCATGTATCTAGCACCTCATTGGTAACTGGATGAAGATACATTTGTATTTCACGTGAGACACTTCTGAATCCTCTTCCTTGTGTCTCATCATTTGTCTTTAAGCATTGACGAACATTAATTCCTATGAGATTAAAGATATGCTTGTCCTTTTCTCCTGGTACTCGACTATAAGCTTTTCCTTGCCATGTTCCATACCTTGTAATACCTTCTTCAGTAGTACCACAGATCATTTTTTGATAGACAAAATAAGCATTTTCTCCAGTTAACTCTAATTCTTGTGAAAACAAAGACCCTGTAGTTACTGTTAATAGAATGATGGATATTAAATATTTCATTATTTTTCCTTATACTATGTATTAATTATTTTTGCATTTCTTGTAATGATTTGACATCACCTCGATTTATAAACAAAGCTTTTTTTCTTAAGAATCTTGTAAAGCCTTCGTCACCATTTCGTGACGGCCCCATACCAGAATCCTTATAAGTATTTTTTTCCTCTTCAAAAATCATGGAAGTTAATCCAGCATCATTAATACTCATTCCTCCACACTGGATCTTCTTTGCGACACTCAGTGCCATATTTTCATCTTCACTGAATATTGCACCAGAGAGTCCATATTTGGAATCATTAGCAAGATCGATCGCTTCTTGGATTGAATGGAATGCCATAATCGGCATGATTGGACCAAAGGTTTCCTCCATCATGATATCCATACTATGATCAACATTACTTAATACAGTCGGTCTGATCCATAATCCTCCCAGATGATTTTCAATCTGACCACCGCTATGAATAATCGCACCTTTGTTGATTGCATCATCAAGATGGTTTGAAATAATTTCTGCTTGCTTTTCAAAAATTAAAGGTCCAATTTCGCCACCATCATTTTTAGATAGATTTAATTTTATTTTTTTAGCTTTTTCAGTTATTAATTTAATAAAGTTGTCATGTAGTGATATATCAACATAAATTCTTTCTAATGATTGACAAGCTTGACCAGTAGCAATGGAAGATGCTCTCAATATAGAGGTTGTGGTTCTCTCTAAGTCACTATCAGCCATAACAATAACAGGATCTTTCCCGCCTAGCTCAAGACAGACAGGGATAAATGATTTAGCTGCTGCTTGAGCCACTTTTTTTCCTGTAGTGACACTTCCAGTAAAGGCGATAATATCCACAGAATTTATTAGACTTAAACCTGATGAGCCATCCCCAGGTATGATCGTAATTATATTCTTTAGATCAGGTATTTTTTCGATAATTTTAATAAGAGGTTTTATGAACCGTGGAGTGACCTCACTGGGTTTTATTATCACTGCACAACCTGCTAAAAGAGCAGGGGTAGCATCAATGAATGAGAGTAATAATGGAAAATTCCAAGGGCTAATAACTCCTAATAAAGGGTATGGATCATGAGTTTTTTGTATAGAGATATGTGGTATGGAATTTGATGGTCGTTCTATAATAGTTAGTAATTTTGGTGCACTTTTGCACCATCTATCAATACTGCCACATAAACCAAAAAGTTCTTGTTCAGAGATCTTAGTTCTCCCAGTATCGATACTTAGGGCATTAATTAGTTCGTCCTTATTTTGTAAAAGTACATCTTTAAAACTTTGCAGAATTAAAATTCTCTCAGCTATACTTTTTTTTGACCATTTTTCTTGCGCAATTCTTGAAAGTTCAGCTAGCTGATTGATTTGATGTTTATCAGTAATTCGTATTTCATAATCATAAGCTCCAGTTTGTGGGTTCCGTATTTTCATATTGCTCTCATGGATAATTTTTTATCACTCTATTTGTTTATGAAACTTTTGTATTTCTTTTGATACTTGCTCTGGGTAAGCACTCAAGAATCCATGACCCCAATCTGGATAATCGATTCGTTCACCATTTTTTAATACAGAATCAATTCGTTTAGTATGCTCATAAGTATCATCATTAACATTCATTACTAGAATAGGTTTTTCAATTACAGATAGATTAGAGATATATTCTTGTGCGTAAGTAAAAGCGGCCTCATGACCCCATTCATAGTAATCTCCAGCTCTTAAATTTTCTGCCATTGAGTCAGCGCACATTTCCAGTGTCATACCAGGACCTCTATGAAACATTATTCTTTCCCACATTATTCTGAAACGATTCCCCGCTGCATCAATTGGAATAGGGGCGAACATGCTAGAAAATTCTGATAGCTCCTTATCCGTAAATAGAGGTGCAGCAATATTAATGAGACTGAGAACACAGTGGGGTCGCTGCATTGTTAACTCGACTGAAACCATTGATCCAGTGTGATGCCCAATAAGATGTACCGGTTGATTGCCAACTAAATCATCTATTACATCCCAAATTGATTCAGAAAAATCTTTTATGGTTACATGCGGATCTGCCGGTGGCAGTGCAGATTCTCCATGCCCTGGATAATCAGGGGCAATTACAATTCTTTTTTGATCAGCCAGATATGGAAGGACCTCATGATAAGATCGCCCAGATTTAGGGCTCATATGTAAACACACTATGGGTGGCTTTGTTTGACTCGGTGGAAAAATTCCTCTGCAATGCATCTGCCCATATTTACTGTTTGTATAACTTTTTACTATCAAAAAATTCCTTTATAAGTTTTTTATTAATATCTTTCTAGTTTAATTTATTATGATACTGTTATATCAAATAGTATTTTGATATAACATTATGCCATCTTCACAGATTAATGGAACTAAGTTATAAATATGGCGAAATTTGCACCTTCAGTTAACAAATTAAAAGATCAGGTATTTCTGGTTCTAGCTTATGATAATGAAGATAAAGATCATATCAGGAATGAATTTTTAGATGAGCATTTAGAATTTATAGAGAAAAATTTTAAGCAATACCTCTCCTGTGGCCCACTACGATTGCCAGGTGAAAAAGATATTATTGGTAGCTTTTTTATTATTACCTCTCAAAATGAAGAGGAATTAAATGCATTTTTGCAAAAAGATCCATATTTTGAAAATAGTTTATATGAAAAATTGAGAATACTTTTGGCTACACCTGCTGCCGGTTTATGGATGGGTGGCGTGATATGGAATAATGCAGAGGATATTAGACCAAATGCGACTTAAATTTCTGATTCTCTTCTTTTTTTATGGGGTCATTTGGGCTGAAGAGATGGATCAACACCCAATTTTTTCTGGCGGTTACAAAGAAGCTGTATTTAGTGTTTCTGATATAGATAGTGCTGTTAAATTTTATCAAAATGTTGCTGGATGGGATATTTTAAGTGAAGGATATGTTCCTAGAGAAATATTAAATAGTTATACATTAGATAAAAGTGTAATTGCTAAAGAAGTTGTTATGGGTAATTCTGGTACTGAAAGAGGTTTTATTAGACTTATCGATTTTGAAGGAGTCGACCAAGTTCAAATTAGATCAAGCGCTCAAAGCTGGGATACTGGTGGAATCTTTGATGTAAATTTTCGTGTGTTAAACATGAAAGAGAAATTCAAAGAACTTCAGCAATATAATTGGCAATCTATGAGTGATCCAGTTGAATTTAGTTTTGGTCCATTTGTAGTAAAAGAATGGTTACCTCGTGGACCTGATGGTATTGTTTTCGCCATGATTGAGAGAGTTCAGCCTCCACTTGAAGGGTGGCCTAACTTGCGTGAGATGAGTAGAATTTTTAATGCCACTCAAGTGGTTGACGATATTGAAGATGCCAAAGATTTTTATATAAATAAATTAGGTTTTCAGACATACCTTGAGCATAAAGGTGCTAGCAGTAAAGAGGGCCCCAATGTCCTTGGGTTACCTCATAACCTCACCACTAGGATTGAGAGAGAAGTATTTATTTTGCATCCAAATGGGGTCAACGAAGGATCAGTTGAAATTCTTAGTTTTGATGGTGCCAAAGGAGAGGATTTTTCTTCAAGGGCTATTCCACCAAATTTGGGTATTTTGATGTTGAGATTTCCAGTTTATGATATTAAGAAGATTTATCAGCTCTCACTAGATGAGGGAATAGACGTCATTTATTCTCCAATTCAAGTTGAGCTTAAGCCTTATGGAAAAGTTAATTTAATGGCAGTGAGGGGTCCAGGTGGAGTTTGGTTGGAGTTTTTTGAGAAGATAGATTAAAAATAATTTGAGGGTTTTGGAATGACTACATATCTTTTTTTGAAGTGGGTACATATTCTTGCAATGGCTTATTGGCTGGGTGGTGAATGGGGTGTATTTAATGCATCCCGACCGGTTACTGATATTAATTTGAGTCTTGAAGAAAGGCGACGCCATATGGAAACAGCTTATCTTATTGATATTCTTCCAAGATCAGCAATTATTTTATTACTTCCATTAGGTTTACATATGGGAAGTATTATGACATACCATCCACTTGGCTCTAGTTGGGTTATACCAATGTGGATATTTGTTGTGATTTGGATGTCAATTACATTAACATCATTTCGATATCGTGGAACTGAAAAAGGCTTACATTATACTAGAATAGATGAGTCCTTTCGTTATGTAGTTATTCCACTTTTGATTGGTTTTGCAATTTATTCATTGGTTACTGGTTGGCCATTCACCGCTTCTTGGTATGCGGCAAAAGTATTAATATATGCTTTGCTTCTAATTATTGGCCTTTTACTTAGATTCATTATGAAGGAGTGGGTAATATTATTTAGGGTACTAGATGATGAAGGTTCAAATATAGAAGTGGAAAATAAGCTCTCAAAGTCTTTAGCCTTTGGGAGGTTGTTAGCTTATTTTTATTGGATTGGCATCGCTTCAGTAGCTTGGTTTGGTGTATTTAAACCAATCTTCTAAAATAATATTATTTAAAAGTGTAGGAGAATAAATTATGGCAGTAAGTTATGGCGAATTTCGATTGGGATGGAAATCTGTATTTGCATCTGCAGTAGGAATTGGTTTGGGTCTCTCACCACTGCCTTTTTATACTATAGGAGTTTTTGTTGCGCCATTTATCAATGAATTTGGCTGGTCTGTTGAGCAGATTATGCGAGGATTACCAATTTTGATAATGGGTGCCCTAATTATGAGTCCTATAGCAGGTTACTTTGCAGATAAATATGGTGTCAGAAAAGTTGTGCTTACCTCTATTCCACTTTTCTCATTAGCGATGATGAGCTTTTCTCTTAACAATGGATCAATGGAAATTTATCTTTTATGTTGGGGGTCAATTGCTGTTACGGGTGCGGGTACTCTTCCAGTTACATGGACGCGCGCTGTAAATAGTTGGTTCATCAAGAGGCGGGGTTTAGCTCTAGGAATGTCTCTAATTGGAACTGGTTTATTTGGGCCACTAGCTAAGATATATGCTGCAACTTTGATAGAGTTATTTGGCTGGAGATTTGCTTATGTTGGTGTGGGTTTATTACCTCTTTTAATTGCTTTTCCTATAGCATGGTTCTTGTTGCATGAGGCAACAGATGATGATTTGAAAATTAAAGACTCATTTAAAGAAAATCAGATTAAAATTAAAATTCCAGGAGGTATGACTGCCATTGAAGCACTTTGTGATTGGCGATTTTGGCTGCTTGGCTTTTGTTTTCTTCCAGTTTCCTTTGCGGTTGGTGGTCCAATACCCAATCTAGAACAAATGTTTAGTACTAAGGGTTTTTCTGTAGCTGAAGCGATAGCATTAGCTAGTTTTGTAGGTTTTCCATCAGTAATAATAGGTCGCGTTTTGGGTGGTTACCTTCTGGATTATTTTTGGGCACCTGCTGTGGCTGCAATTATTCTTAGTCTACCAGCAATATCATTATTTTTGATGGTGCAACCAGACTTATCTCTTATAGTTGCATTTTTTGCTATGTTTCTTTTAGGTTTGGCGGCTGGTGTTGAATATGACTTAATGGCTTATTTAGTCTCACGGTATTTTGGACAGTTATATTACTCCTCTATTTATGGGTTGCTTTATGGATTCTTTGCAATTGGATCTGGGTTTGGTCCATGGGTTTTTGCAAGATCATATTCAGCAACAGGGAGTTATGACACTATGTTAAAAATTTCGGCAGTTCTATTTGTAGTTGGAGCATTACCTCTTTTATTTCTAGGTAAATATAGAGACTTCGAAGGTAATTAGTATATTTACACTAATATTTATTGCTTTAAAACCTATATCTTTTGTGGGTAAATAGGTAATCTACCTGACATAAGAGTTGACCAGGCAATCGCTATAATTTTTTTTTAAAAAATAATAGAGGAAAGTCCGGGCTCCTTCGAACAAAGTGCCAGGTAACACCTGGAGAGTGTGAGCTCATGGAAAGTGCCGCAGAAAATATACCGCCTAAGCATGTGAATGCCGGTAAGGTTGAAAAGGTGTGGTAAGAGCGCACCGCATAAATGGTAACATTTATGGCACGGTAAACCCCACTTGGAGCAAGACCAAATAGAGGAGTTATTGATTTAAATCAAATCGCGTGTATCGAGCGAACTCCCGGGTAGGTTGCTAGAGGTAGTTGGTGACAACTATCCCAGATGAATGATTGTCCATGACAGAAC
>MDTG01445922.1_pt1 | contig 12490 bp, 14 predicted proteins | sample 811421 | NCBI WGS metagenome assembly MDTG01 (sample SAMN05326645, study PRJNA326480) | marine metagenome | isolation source: seawater | place: Pacific Ocean: South East | collected 2011 | reverse complement strand
CTATCTTTATCTGATAAAAGTTTTGATATTTCAGTAGGTTTCACAGATCCATATAATTCTTTATTTTCCGTACTGAGTTTCTCAATTATATATTCTTTATTTTTAATTTTATCATCTATTAATTTTGCATTGTTCTTTAAATCTTGATCTTTTTTATTTAACTCATTTTTTATTTTTTCAACTTCTTTAATATTATCTTTTGAAGCAAATAAGGCTTTTTTTTGTGCAATCAAATAATTTCTGGCAAATCCTCTTTTGACATCAATTATTTCACCTATTGAACCAATATTTCTTACATTTTCTAATAATATTACTCTCATAATTAAATTAATGCTAAATTTCTTGCCCGTTTTATAGATAATGACAAGTCTCTTTGTTTTTTCTGGCTAATAGAAGTTATCCTTGATGGTAATATTTTACCATTCTCTGATATATACCTTTTTAGTAATTTTATATTTTTATAATCAACTACAGGTGCACCTTTACCTGATAGAGGACATTTTTTTCTAAATTTATATTTATTATTTTGAAATACACTTAGTTTAGAAAAGTTGTTTTGAGTATTTTTTTTCTTTAAATTTCTTTTCTTCATAAATAATATTTATTTTTTGTGAGTATCTTCATTATTTTTAAAGTAATCTGTTTCTAAATCTAGTTTTTTAACTCTTACAGTTAAAAATCTAAGCAAATTTTTGTCAATTTTTTCATTTTTCTCTAATTCTTTTATAGTTTTTCCCTTACCTTCAATTTTAAAGTGAAGGTAATTTCCTTTTTTATTTTTTTTTATTAGATAAGAAAGGTGCATTAACCCCCAACTTTCAAATTTTATTATATTGCCTTCATTACTTTCAATTATATTTTTATATTTCTCCTCTATTTGTTTGATTTGACTTGGAGAAATATCTTGTCTTGCTATCAAAGTATGTTCGTAATAGTTCATATAATTATGTAGAAAAAACCAGGATATACTATTATAAATTTTCAATTACAATATAAAAAAACACTTATTTTATTAACTTTTTTATGTTTTCTTTATTATTTCCTGGTCAAGGATCCCAAATAGTCGGCATGGGAAAAGATTTTTATAAAAATTTTGATTATGTAAAAGAATACTTTTCTAAAGCTGATGACATATTAAATAAAAAATTAAGTAAAATTATATTGGAAGGTCCAAAAGAAGAACTAGATCAGACTGAAAATACACAACCTTCAATATTTTTAGTAAGTTATGCAATATTTCAAGTCATAAAAAGAGAAACAGATTTTGATATTAATAATGCAAAATATTTTGCTGGACATTCCTTAGGTGAATATTCAGCTTTGTGTTGTGCAGAATCATTAACATTTGAGCAAACTATTAATTTACTTAAGCATAGGGGTGCTTCAATGCAAAATGCGGTACCGAGAGGTCAAGGAGGTATGGTAGCAATTTTAGGTGCAAATATAAGTGAAATAAATGAAATAATTAAAATTAATAAAAATAAATTCACTTGTTATATTGCAAATGATAACTCAATAGGACAAATTGTTATTAGTGGAAAAATAGACTCAATTGAATTGTTTTGTTCTGAGCTGAAAAGTAAAAATTTTAAATTTATAAAGTTGCCAGTCAGTTCACCTTTTCATTGTCCGTTAATGAATAAAGCCACACATGAAATGAAAAATAAAATTAACAATACTGAATTTAAAAATCCAATTGTAAATATTATATCAAATGTTACCGCTAATCCAACTGACAGCTCGATTGAAATAAAAAAATTGTTAATTGATCAAATAGAAAAGCCTGTTAGATGGAGAGAAAGTGTGAATAATATGATCAAATCTAAAGTTAATCACTTTATTGAAGTCGGACCTGGAAAGGTATTATCTGGATTAGTAAAAAGAATTGATAGAAATGTAAAATTAAATCAGGTAAATACATTTGAAGACATTAAAAATTTATTAAATGATTGATTTAAAAAATCTCAACATAATCCTCACAGGATCTACAGGTGTTATAGGAAATTCTATAATAGAACAATTACATAGTTCAAATGCTAACATTATAGCAACTGGTACCAATGAAAATAAATTAAATGCTATAAAAGAAAAATATCCTGATGTTATAGTAAAAAAATTTGATATTACAGACCATTCATCAATTGAAAAATTTATAGAAACTTGCAGTGAAGAATTTCAAAATAAAATAGATGTATTAATAAATAATGCAGGTATAACTATGGATAATTTAACCATTAGAATGAAAGATGATGAATGGAATAAAGTTATAAATTTGAATTTAACTTCTTCCTTTTTATTAAGTAAATATTCAATAAAAAAAATGATGAAAAATAAAAATGGTAAAATTATAAATATAACATCTGTGGTTGGTCATACAGGCAACATAGGACAAGCAAATTATGCTGCATCCAAAGCAGGACTAATTGGTATGTCAAAAAGTCTCGCACTAGAATATGGAAAAAAAAATATTAAAATAAATTGTATTTCTCCTGGATTTATTAAATCTGAGATGACAGATAAAATAAGTGATAGTTTTAAAGAAATTCTTCAAGAAAAAATTTCTTTAAACAGATTTGGAGTTCCAGAAGATGTTGCTAATGCTGTAGTTTTTTTATCATCTGACTTAGCAAACTATATTACTGGTGAAACAATTCATGTTAATGGAGGCATGTATTTTAGTTGACATTATAATATAAATATCTATTAACGACCTATATAATAAGGATATTATGTCAGAAGATATTTCAAACAAAGTTAAGAAAATTGTTGCAGACCATCTTGGTATTGATGAAGCAAAAGTCACAGAGGAGTCGAGCTTCATTGATGACTTAGGTGCTGATAGTTTAGATACGGTAGAATTAGTGATGGCTTTTGAGGAAGAATTTGGTTCTGAAATCTCAGATAGTGATGCAGAAAAGATACTTACCGTAGGTGATGCGGTAAAATTTATTGAAAATAAAGCAAACTAATTTTTAGACTAAATGTCCAGCTCTCAAAAAGGTGGAATGTTTATTCTCTCATCCCCATCAGGTGCAGGCAAAACAACCCTAGTAAAAAAGATTATTAAAAATAAAAATTATTCTGTTTCAATATCTCATACTACAAGACCGCCAAGACCTAACGAAAAAAATGGTAAAGACTATTTTTTTACTTCCAAAAACAATTTTAAAAAATTGATAAAAAAAGGAAAATTTCTTGAGCATGCCAAAGTATTTGATAATTATTATGGTTCCTCAAAAGATGTGATCATAAAAAAACTAAAAAAAGGCAAAAACGTAGTTTTTGATATTGATTGGCAAGGAACCAGACAAATTAGAAATAAAAAATTAAATTATAAACTTCTAACTATTTTTATATTACCACCATCAAAAAAAGAGTTAATAAAAAGATTAATAAAGCGTGAAAAAAAAAATATGAAGACAGTAAAAAAAAGAATGAAAGAGTTTAAAAAAAATTTAACTAAATGGAAAGAATATGATGTGGTTCTTGTCAATGATAACTTAAATGATTGTTATAAGAAAATAAAACTTGCAATTAAAAATATGAATAGTGTTGAATCTGACAAAAAAAATATAAAAAAACACGTTCAAAAATTATTAAGATAAATTTTCATAAAATTTGCAGATTTCTATGTAATTTTTGACACTTAAATTTTGTGGTCTTAAATTTAAATCGATATTTAATTTTTTTGCTTTTCTTTCATAGTCAGTAAATAACTGTTTGAAAGGTTTCTTAATCATTTTACGTCTTTGGCTAAAAAAAATATTAGTAATGTGTTCTAAATTTTGTGATTTTTTTAAATATTCAAAATTTTTCTTTGGTTTAAAAATTACCAAAGAACTCCAAACTTTTGGTATAGGATAAAAATCTGATGGAGGAATATCCAATACTTTGAGTTTATCCATTCTCCATGAAGTTAATATTGATATTCTTCCATATTGTTTTGTATTAAATTCAGCAACTATTCTTTCTGCAACTTCTTTTTGGAAAACAAAAAAAAATTTTGAAAAAATACTATTTAAATTTTCCATATTTATAAAAGAAGTCAATATTTTTGTTGATATATTATATGGAAGATTTCCAAAAACTTTAATAGGTTTATCAAATTTAAATTTATTATAATATTTTAAAATATCTTCATTAATTAACTCTAATTTATTTCCAAATTTAACTTTTAATTTATCTGATAAGATCTTATCTTTTTCAACAGCTATTATTTTTAAGGGTTTTTTTTCTATTATTTTCTCAGTTAATTTTCCAGTCCCAGGCCCAATTTCTAAAATAATATCGTCTTTATTAATTTCTCCATGTTTTATAATCATATTTAAAATTTTATTATTAATTAAAAAGTTTTGACCTAAACTTTTTTTTGGCCTCATAATTATTTTAATTTATCTATGAATTTCATCGCATAAAAAAATGAAGATGGATCTGATATATTTTTACCAATCATTGAAGTATTTGGCCCATGATCTGGAGAAATTCTGATAAATGGAAGACCAACAGTAATATTTATTGCATTAAATTTATACATTGTTTTAATTGGAGTTAATACTTGATCATGATACATTCCTATAACTACATCAAAATTAACAATATTTTTTTTTAAAAAAAAAGTATCTGATGAAAAAGGACCTTTTATTTTAATTTTTTTATTCCTTAAAGATTTAATTGCAGGTTTAATTATTTTTTCTTCTTCACTGAAACTATCTGTAGTTTCACAATGAGGATTTAATCCTAAAATCGCAAACTTTGGTATTTTATTCAATTTAGCTTTATAAAAATTATCAATTTTAGTTACATTATTTAAAATAATTTTTTTATTAATATTTTTAGCAACATTTTTAATTGGTATATGAGTAGTAATTGGTGATACCGATAACATATTATTATAAATGAGCATTACTTCATTTTTAGATCTAGTTTTATTAGATAAATATTCTGTAATCCCATAATATTTTTTTTTTAGAAAATCTTTCTTTGAAATAGGTCCATTAATAAATAAAAACTTATCATGATTTTTTTCAATAATACTCAAAGCTTTATTAAAGCTTTTTTCTATATAATTTTTTGATCTTCTAGTTAATTTTGAAAATGTATTTCTAAATTTAAAATCTATATCAATAATATTTATAACACTCTTTTTAGCTTGTACATAGTCTTCGATAATATTTAAATTTATTTTGTAATTTAATTTGTTTAGTTGTTTATAAAATAATTTTATATTTCCAATCAATATAATTTTTTTTTTTATTTTTTTTTCTTTAGAAAAATATTTACCCAAAATTTCTGAAAAGGTACTGTATGGCTCACCCAAAATAATAATAATACAATCAATTTTCATTTATAATAGTATTTTGTTTAAGCTTTTTGTAAAATAATAATGAAAACTGATTTAATTGCCTGTTTCTTTCAAATTTAATTAATTCATCTAATTCTTTGTTGAAATCTATAATTTCTTTCATATTTCGTTTATTATTAATCTTTAATAAAAGGTAGCCATTTGGGTATTTTATTGGTTTTGTTATTTCCTTGACATTCATATCTCTTAATATTTTGTTTAAGTTTAAAGATAGCAAAGTTTCTTTTATCCAGCCAATTTCACCACCTTTATTGTTACTATTTGATAAGCTAAATTTAACTGCAGCTGTCTTAAAATCTGACTTATTAATATATTTTAAAATTTTCATATATTTTGAATTTAATTTTTCACTATTATTAACCTCAAAAAGTATTTCAGAAAGATTATATTCATATTTAATGTTGTTTTTTAACTTATTTCTTAAAATATTTTTTAAATGATTTTCATCTATTTTAACTATTGAATTAAACTTTCTATATATGAGATCATTCCATAATGCTTCATATTTTACTTTATTTATCATTTTGTCATATTCAATTTTATTTTGATTTAGCAAAATAACTAATTGTTCTTTGTTTTTTACTTTTTTAAATCTGTATAAATCATTTAATATTTTTTCTTCAAAATTTTTTCCTATGGATTTTGCAAAAACTTTATTTATTTCTTTTTTTTGATAATGTATTTAATGAGCGAATCTTCTGAAATTTTATTAATTTCATTTGTATTTAGATTTTTTAAATTTGGCCTTAAAAAAAGTAGATATTTTTTTTCCTCCAAAATGTCAAAATTTGTAATTATTTCATCTCCAATTTTGTATTTTATTTGTATTTTTGCGTTTAAACATGTTGAAAATGTAATTATAAAAGCAATGAATACAAATTTTTTAAATTTTAACATAAAGTTAATTGCCAATTAAGCTTCCTAAATTTGGAACTCCCAACTCTGTAAAAGGTATTATTTTAATCAAAAAAGATAAACTTTTATTAGGTTCTAAGTTTCCATCTCTGTAAAAGGATTTGTTATAGTTAAGGTTTATTGAAATACAATCAGTAATGTAAGTATAAATTAAATCGTAATATTCTGTAAAATCATCTTTTAAATTTTTTGTAGTCTCGAATGAAAAATTATTTTCTTCATTTGGGCTGTAGATACTTTTATTTATTATACTTTCATTATCCCCAAAATCATGATTTTCAGTGTAATAATTAAAATTTGTAACAAAATTATTTATATTGAGTTCTAAATTTATTTGATCCAAATTAGAATAATGAAGATCTCTGTCATACGAATAACCATATCCTAAAGTTATATTTTTATTAACATTATAATTTATATTTCCAAAAATATCTGAACGCGATTTATTTAGCTTAGATTTAGATGGAAGTTTGTGATCTTCTTTAGATTTTATAACGTTTGCAACTCTGAAGTCAAAAATATTTATGCCATTATTATCAATTCTACTGAATTCGAAACCAAAGGATAAGGACTCTCCACCTTCAACTTCTGATGTTGTTTCAATTCTATTTAAATTAAAAACATTATCATAATTAAGTTTTATATTTTTTGAGGATAGATCTGTATTCCCGTTTGGACTATATCTAAAAGAAATTCTTGGATTAATATAATGTGTATAATTATTGATTTTTTTTTGAAGTGGAAGATTTGTATCCACTTTTAAAGTTCCATATAAATTGTAATTTATGTCTTCTTTAGTAGTAGATGAATTATCAATATAATCATTTGAATTTTTTAATAAAAGTTCATAATTAGTTGATGCGCCTGTATTATTAATAAAGTTATTAGATGAAAAAAGAAAATCATTTGTAATTACGCTTTCTGTAATATTGGTGTTGTAATTCTTGTTATATCCATAAGAATTAAAATTAAAACTTCCATCATACGTTTCTGGTATCACAATGTTTTTTACAAAGTTAAATTCTGGAAATATAAATTGATACCTATCATGGTAGTTTTGAGATAAATCCTCAAAAACCTTAAATGATGTACTTAAATTTGAACTTTTAAAATTCCAATTAATATCTAAATTTGATAGAAGCACTCCATCATTATCAATTAAAGATGAATTTTCACTCAATTTGTGATTTTTCAAATAATTATCGCCCTCAACATCTTGAAGGTTTAATTGATAACTTATATCATTATTAATATTCCCTATTTGATTGTAAAAAATATGAGATTTAGTTCCCTCGTTACCTACTAAAAGGCTGAAGTCACTGACTATTTTTGACTTAAGAAGAACTTGTCTATATTCATTTTGCAATAAAAAACTTTTATCAGCGTAATATCTGGGACTTAATGTAATATCTTTATCTTCACCCAAAACTTTATAATATGGAAAATTTATTGCTGTGCCAAATCTAGTTGAACTTGAATATGACGGTGTTAAGAAACCTGATTTTCGTTTAACTGATGGATCAGGATGATTAAAGTAAGGAAGAAAAAACACTTTATAATCAAATAATTTTAGCCAAGAATCTTTATATTCAAATATTTTCTTATTTTTATCATGGTTAAATTCTTTAGCACTTAATTCCCAACCTCTACAATTTTTATTTTCAATATTACATGTACTAAAAACACCTTTATGTATTTTCAATTTTTCTTCATCAGAATACCCACTTCTACCTTTTAAAACTGGTCTATTTTCACTGTTTCCAAAATAAGAGTTTTCAAATTCAACTTTTAATTCTTTGCCTGCCAATTCATTTTCTGAAAGATCAATAAAAATTTTTTCAAAAATGTATTTATTTTGTTCGTTATCAATTATTGTTGATTTTCCAGATCTTATTAGTTCTTGATTGATATTAAATACAAATTTTTCATCAAGTTTATAAATATTTTGATTATTGTCCTCAATAATAGTTTTTTCATCACTGAAAATTTCATTTGAGTTTCTATTAAAATATATATTTTTTGATTTAATGTTATATATATCTTCAACTTCTATTGTTGTAATACCTTCACTAAAAATTAAATTTTTACTTTTATTATATGTAACTTTGTTTCCTTTAATAATAATATCACTTATCAAATCATAAAAAACAACATTTTTAGTGAAAAGAATTATATCTGTTTTTTTATCGTATCTTACTTTATCAGAAATAATCCTAATTTTTTCAGCGGGAATTATTGTTTTAGAATTATCTGCAAAAACTATATTTCCATCTTCTTTTATATCTATTTTTAATGCTTCAAATTCAACTTCTTCAGATATAGCTTTAAAGAATGAAAAAAATAAAATTAATATATAAGTTAAAAATGTTTTAATTTTCATCTACTTTTATAAGCCCTATATTGCAAATTAAAAAAAGAATTAAAAGAGGTAGCCAAACCGATAAATAAATTGGTAACGCCCCCTTATTACCCAAAATACCTGAAAAATAATTTAAATAGTAAACAACTACTGAAACAAAAATACCTAATACAACTAAAAAAAATTTTGATTTTACTTTTTTTAATTTATTTATAATTACAAATCCCAAAACGGTCATTAATATATAAAATACTGGCATACTATAAATTTTATTTAAATGAATTTTTACATCTGTATTGGAATATCCAATTTTAAAATAACTCTCTGAAAGTTTATGTAATTCATATATATTTAGTGCATTCAAGTTTGCAAAAAGATTTGAAATAATTTCACCATTAAAAGAGGAATTATGAACATAACTTTTAAATTTATTTTTATTTCCACTTTCATTTAAAATAGAAACATTATTAAGTTGCCAGATCTTTGAGACAATATTTGCAGTCTCTGCTATTATTGTTTTTTTATTTTTATAATATTTATCAGCTTCAGTAATTGTAATTAATTTCAATTTATTACTGTCAAATTTTTCAGCATGTATTATATATAAATTTTCGTCTATTTCTTCTTTAATCCATAAGCCATCATCATTTACTACTGCTAAATATTCGTTTGAATTTGAGAATTTATTCTTTGTATCTAGATATTTACCTTTTAAAGCTGAAGAAAATGTGTAAAAAAATAGCAGCAATAAAATCCCGATAATAGCGGTAAATACAATCAAGTGAAAAATAATTTGTAAATTACTTATACCATTTGAATTTAATATTTCTAATTCATTCTTATCAACTAAATTCAGATAAAATATTTTAACTGAAATTAAAAATATAAATGGGAATATTTCAAAAATGTAAGATGGTGCATTTAAAAATGATAAGTAGATTATAAAAAAAGTATCTGCGCCGTACTTTTCAGCAAATCTAATTTCATCAAAAAAATTTATAATCAATATAATACAAAAAAAAATAATATTGACTAATAAAAATCTTTTTAAAAATAAAGTGTAAATATATAATTGATATTTTTTAAACATTATAAAAAATTGTAGTTAAAATTTGATTTAAATAAAATGAATAAATAGAAACAGATAACAAATAAAAGTGGTAGACTTAAAAAAATTACTTCAACTAGCGCTGATGAAGATATAAATTTATAACTTAATTCAGAAAATAAAATTAAAATAAAACCTATTATAAATAATAAGCTTTTAAAATAATTTTGCAAAAAATTAACTTTAGATTTAAGGATTATTAGAGAACTTACTAAGGACAAAACAATAATATAAATTGGATTTATTATTCTTTTAAATGTCTCCTCATAAATATCTAGCAATGCAAACGATTTGTCTTTACCACATCTTAAATTTTTATTTTTTCTTATATCTATAAATTTTTCTAAACAAATAAATAAGAAAAGTGAATTTATTTCGTCTAACTTTACATTTTTTCTCGTTTTGGAGTTTAGCTTAGACAACTCATATGTTGTTTCTTGAAAACCTAAATTAAAATTACCGTTATTATTTATATTAGTTATTTTGCCATCAAATAGTTTGAAACTAAAACCACTTTCATCTTTTAGTAGTTTACCTTTATTTGCTATTATAATTTTTTTTTCATTTTCATTTAACTGCTCTTTAATATATATTCCTTTAAGGTTTCCATCCTCATTATTTTCTTCAACAAAAATAGTTAAGTTTTGAAGTACATTTGAAAATTTTTTTTCTTGTATTAATTTAGGAAAAAATTCCATTGATGAATTATTTAAAAATTTTTGAGCCAAATTTTGAGTGTATGGAACAATGAAAATATTTAGTGTTAGTTGTATTAGCAAGAAAATTATTGATAGTTTTGCGATGAAGTTTATAAATGAAATCTTTTTTATTCCATTTGTCCAAAAAACCAATATCTCATTATTATCTTCATATCGATGCAAAATAACAAATAAAGTTAAAAAATATGTAAAAATTAAAAGTTTGCTAAATATTTTTGGGATATTCAATATTGAGTAAAAAAAGTAAACATTAATTGCGTGTCCTTTCTCTGTAACAATATCTAACAAATTTACACCTTGAATTACCCATATAATTGAAGTTATTGCAATAGAAGACAGCAAAAAAAACGACAAAATATCATATGATAATTTACGAAAAATTAATTTATTCATTGAAATTACAAATTTAATAAATATACAACATTATCTATTAAATATTTCAAAAAAATGAAGCTAAATTTAGAATTTGTAAATAAAGTACCAAAAGTAGCCAAAGAAAGTGAAATTATTCTTTTAAAAGATAATGAGATTAAAAATAAAAGTCTTAAATTCTCAACAAAATCTTTATTTAACAACAAATTGTTTATAGAAAAAAAAATTATCGCTCAAATACAAAATAATAAATCTTATATATTTGTAAATTGCATTAAGTCTAAAACTTCACTTGATTACGAAAAACTTGGATCTGATTTGTACGCTTATTTAAAAAATAATAAAATCGAAAAATCATTTTTTGATACAAATTCATCATTTCTCACAAAAATTCAATTAGAAAAGCTTTTACATGGTGTAAAGCTCAAATCATACAATTTTAATTTATATAAAACCGATAAATCAGTTGACCTAAAAGCAAATTTATATGTTTTAGAAAAAAAAAATAAAAAAACGAATTTTTTAAGAAATAAATTAAACGCACTTTTAGATGGTGTTTTTCTAACAAGAGATTTAGTGTCTGAACCTGGAAATATACTTCACCCAGATGAATATGCTAAACGTATAACTAAATTAAAAAAATTTGGATTAAAAGTCACGGTGTATGATCAAAAAAAATTAAAAAAATTAGGCATGAATGCTTTACTTGGAGTGGGGCAAGGAAGTATCAGAGGATCATATCTTGTTACTATAGAATGGAACGGTGCAAAAAATAAATCAAAGCCTTTAGGATTTGTAGGTAAAGGGGTATGTTTTGATACTGGAGGTTACTCACTTAAACCTGCAAAGTTCATGGAAGATATGACATATGATATGGCTGGCTCCGCAACTGTTGTTGGTTTAATGAAAACCCTTGCACTCAGAAAATCAAAAATAAATGCGGTTGGTGTAGTAGGTCTAGTTGAAAATATGGTAAGTGGTAATGCCCAGAGACCTGGAGATATAGTAAAATCTTATAGTGGAAAAACAATTGAAGTTTTAAATACTGACGCTGAAGGTAGGTTAGTTTTAGCAGATGCATTAACGTTTACTGAAGAAAAATTTAAACCTCAATTTATTATTGATCTAGCAACATTAACTGGTGCAATAATCGTTTCTCTTGGTTCAGAGTATGCTGGATTATTCTCAAATAATGACAAATTATCAAAACAATTAATAGAAGCTGGAGAAAGTGTTGAGGAAAAACTTTGGAGAATGCCTCTTAACGAAAACTTTGACAAATTAATAAATTCTAAAAATGCAGATATGCAAAATATTAATTATGTCGGTGGAGCTGGATCTACAACAGCAGCACAATTTTTACAAAGATTTATAATCAATAAAACTCCATGGGCCCATTTGGATATTGCAGGTATGGCATTTTCAAAATATGGAGGGGCATTAAATTCAGGTGGTGCAACTGGCTATGGTGTTAGATTATTAAATAAATTAATTGAGGATAATTATGAGTAATATTGAGCAAACTCTTTCAATAATAAAACCTGATGCCGTTGAAAGAAATCTTCAAGATCAAATTAAACAAGAATTTACAAATAAAGGATTTGAAATAATTAAAGAAAAAAAAATTCATATATCCAAAGAGGAAGCTGAAAAAT
>MDTG01296434.1_pt1 | contig 12490 bp, 10 predicted proteins | sample 811421 | NCBI WGS metagenome assembly MDTG01 (sample SAMN05326645, study PRJNA326480) | marine metagenome | isolation source: seawater | place: Pacific Ocean: South East | collected 2011 | reverse complement strand
TTAATCACTGACGCAAATAACTGCCCTGGATCGATCGAAGTTGAGGTAAATCAGCCAACAGCCGTTGTCGCAAGTTTTAATGCAAGCCAAGTTCCATTTACGGCTTCTGCAACTGGAGGTACACCGCCTTACACTTTTGAATGGTTGTATTTTGGAAATTACCAATCAACTGGAACTACTTTCACACCTGCTGAAGATGGAGAGTACACTTTAGTAGCTATTGACAACAATGATTGTGAAGGACGTAATCAAAGCACATATTCTAATACAGTAAGTGTTTCAGAATTAGATGGTTTAGAAGTGTTAGTTTACCCTAATCCAGTTAAGGATAATCTGATTGTTGAAGTGACATCACAAGGAGATGTATCAGATGATTACAACTTCAAGTTAGTAGATTATAGAGGTAGAGTAATCAGGGATGAAACATTTAAGAAACAAATTAAAATCAACAGAGATAATATTGCTAAAGGTTTTTATATAATAATGATTTCATCACAAGGAAAAAATTATAAGGAAAAGATATTGTTTGAATAAATAACTCAATCATTTCTTAACCCTAACCAATTTAAAGTTTAATTATGAAGTTTAATTTTTTATTATCTTTCGTATTCTCATTTTTATCCGTTCAGGCTCAATTAACGGTTGATAATGATGTTCCTAACGATAGTCCAATTTTTTTAGTTGATACTGTGTTACTAGGTGATGGGGTAGAAGCTTCTAATCATCAGTATCAAGGTGATTCTATTCAAATTGGTTTTTTCGATGGTTCTGAATCAAATTTAGGATTGAATAGTGGTATTGTAATGAGTACTGGCGACATTGCTATTCTTGATCCTACTTTTACAGGTTTTGCAGATTTTATTAATGTTGATCCTGTAGTTACTGACCCCGATTTATTGGATGTTGCCAATAGCGTCCCTGCATTGATTGGACAAAATTTTATAGTACAAGATATTAATGATGTTGCTGTATTAGAATTTGATTTTGTCCCTAGTAGTGATACAGTATCTTTTAGATACGTTTTTGGTTCTCAAGAGTATTTTGCTTTCGAGAATTCTCAGTATAATGACGTTTTTGGCTTTTTCATTTCTGGCCCTGGTATAACTGGTCCTTATGCAAGTCCTGCTGCTTTTCCTAATGGTAGTATCAACATTGCTACAATTGAAGATGATGCTGGAACAATCTTGCCAGTAACCATATCATCAGTCAATGCAACAGTTAATCCGGATTATTTTATCAATAATCAGGGATTAGAAACAGTTGATGATGCTGACGGCTTTACAATTCCACTAACTGCTGTAGCTGCAGTACTATGTGGAGAAACTTATCATATTCGCTTAGCTATTGCGGATGGTTCAGATGGTGGGCTATCTTCTTATGTTTTCTTAGAAGAAAATAGTTTTTCATCACCATACTTAGAAGTTCTTAATAATTTAGGTCAAAACTCCAATAATATAGAAATACCCTGTGGTACTGAAGTTACTTTATCAGCTCAAATGTCTGTTCCAGGAGATTATCAATATTTGTGGAGTAATGGCTCTACCGAACAATCTGTAAGTGTAGGAGAAGGTTCATACACTGTCGAAGTGACTAGTGATATCAATTGTGTGACTTTATCAGACACCTACAATATCGATGAACTAAATACTGTTGAAATTGATTTAGGAGATGATATATCAGTTTGTGAAGGTGAAAATGCTGTTCTTGAAATACAATCATTAAACGCATTAGCTCCCATAACTTATTCTTGGAGTTCTGGTCAAGATATAGATGAAATATCAGTTCCCGCAGGTACTTACTCATTAACTATTACAGACGCTAACGGTTGTATCGGTCAGGATGAAATAACAGTATTTTCAGTTGATAGACCTACTGCTGATTTAAATGGTGGTGGAGCAATATGTGAAGGGCAACCTTTTGTTTTACCTCTTGATATTAATTTAACAGGTCAAGCACCTTTTTATATTTCATATACTAATGGAGAACAGCAATTTATTGATACAGCGATGTTTTCAAACCACACCATTAATGCTACCTATACAGGTAATTATTCTATCACATCACTAACGGATAACAACTGTTTAGGCTCTTCTACCGGATCTGCTTTAATTACTTATAATACATTGCCAAAATCACTAATTACTGGAGGAGAAACAATGTGTGACGGTGATAGTACCCTTATTAGAATAGATGTTGAAGCAGATGCATTACCTTATAATATATTGTTGAGTAATGGAAATTATTCAATTAACTTTAGTTCTTTAATGGATAATTACATGACAACCTATGTTAAAGAACCAGCTTCATATGTGGTAAACAAAGTTATTGACGCAAATGGATGTCAGTCGATAGAGAATGAAGGTGTTGCTCTTGTTGCATTTAAAGATTTTAAGAATCCTGAAATCACTTCTCATTTTGATTCTATCGTTTGTCCAGTAGATAGTGCTTTTCAATTAACTACTCTTACACCTAACGGACTTTGGACAGGTAAGGGTATGGGTTTAGATAATTATTTTTTCCCTGTAAAAGCTAATATGGGAACAAATTGGATATATTATAGCTTCCCAGAAAATTGTAATGAAACAGATTCTATTTCAGTAGAAATAGGCTGTGACCTTCAGATTTTTATCCCCAATTCTTTTACTCCAAATGGAGATGATGAAAACGAATCTCTTGTAGTTAAAGGATCTAATATATTAACTTTTGAAATGTCAATTTATAATAGATGGGGTGAATTAATGTTTTATACTAACGATATCAACAACTTTTGGGATGGCAAGTATAAGAATGCTGTTGTTCCAGAAGGGGCTTATTCTTACTCCTATAATGCTTATGGAAAAGATGCTCAGTTTATTAATAGAATGGGAGTAGTTAATGTGTTACATTAATTTTTTCTAACTTTATATCTATGTATTGAACGATTTGTTTGGTACATTAACTAAGTTAATCCTTAAGCCATTGAATAATCTTTTACTTATAAAAAGCATTTTTTTATGCAATTCACTTGCTTTTTGTCAGATTTCCGTTAATAATTATGCTCCGTATGATGATGTAATTTTTTTAGTAAATGACGTTTTACTTTCTGCCAATCTACAAACTTCAAATCATGATTACAGTGGTCACCCTTTACAAATTGCCTATTTTAAAGGAGAATTATCCAATATAGGTTTTAATTCAGGTATTGTAATGTCCACTAATGATGTTTCATTTATTGCTCCGGGTTTTGTTGGGCCTTCCGATTTTGTTAATCAAGACCCAAGCGTTACGGATGCTGATTTATTGACAATTGCCAATAGTGTTCCTGATTTAATCGGTCAAAACTTTCAAGTTTCTTCTGTAAATAATATAGCTATTCTTGAATTTGATTTTATTCCTTCAAATGATTCTATATCTTTTAGGTATGTTTTTGGATCAGAAGAGTATAATACTTATGAAAACTCTATGTATAACGATGTTTTTGGCTTTTTTCTTTCGGGCCCTGGTATTTCAGGTTCTTTTTCAAGCCCTGCTAATTTTCCAGATGGTAGTATTAATATAGCTACTTTTTCTAGTCAAGAACCCAATTCTTTAAATGTTATATTGCCAATTACTATATCATCAATAAATAATACCTACAACTCTCAATTTTATATTGATAATCAATCCTTACAATCTATAAACACAGCTGATGGTTTCACAACCGTTATGACAGCAAGTGCAGTTGTTCAGTGCGGTGAAACATATCATATTCGCTTAGCTATTGCGCATGGCTCAGATAGTGGGCTAGCTTCATATGTTTTCTTAGAAGAAAATAGTTTTTCTTCTGCTAGTTTAAATGTATCAAATTCAATAACTTCAGATACAAATTATTTGCAAATCCCTTGCGGTGATAAAGTCAATTTGACGGCAAATATTGAGTCTGGGGTAGACTACAATTTTTTATGGAGTAATGGTGATACTACTCAATCGATTTACGAGGGTGCTGGGAGTTATGCTGTTAAAGTAATAATTGATGGTTCTGGGATTGTTTCTGATACTATTAAAATAGAGGAAATACCTATTTCTATAGATTTGGGACAAGACTTATCCGTTTGTAAATTCGATTATATTGATTTAGATATTAAGCACATTCAAAGCGATAATTCACCATTTGCCTATCTATGGAGCAATGGATCGACTAATGAAACAATAAATGTAAAGGTTGGAACACATAGTATAAAAGTTACAGATTCAAAGGGTTGTATTGCAACAGATACTATAATTGTTAGGGAGCTTGATAGACCAACGGCTTATTTAACAGGAGAAGGAAATATTTGTGAGGGTCAAACTGAAAATTTACCAGAAATTAATGTTCAATTTACTGGTGAAGCACCCTTTCATTTTCTCTACTCTAACGGAATAAATAATTATTTAGACTCTTCTCAAATAATGAATTACTCTTTTACGGCTCATTCAATGGGAGATTATTCTATTAAAACTCTTGAAGATGCCAATTGCATAGGTTCGCCCTCAAATATTATAAATATCACTTCAACTTCATCTTCTTCATTAATTGAAAGTAGCCAACAGCTATGTGAGGGCGATAGCGCTCTATTAACTGTACACACTGAAGTAGATGCTCCTCCTTATAGCTTGCACCTTTTTAATGGCTCATTTAATCAAGTATTTGATGGTTTAACAACTTCAAAATTTCAAGTTTACGTAACAGATACAGCTCTTTACACTGTTAAACTTTTTGACAAATTTAATTGCGAGTCACAAACCAATAATGGTACTGCTTAAATTAGATATAAAGATCCTATTTTCCCCCAATTTATCACGTCATTTGATTCCGTATTGTGTCCAGTAGATCCACCTGTACTGTTGGAGGCAATGCCAGATGGTGGTGTCTTTAGTGGGAAAGGTGTTGGTTTCAATGGTTATTTTCATCCTGTAAATGCATTTGAAGGTGAGAGTTACCTATACTATAGCTTCCTCTTAAATTGTAATGAAACCGACTCTATTCTTATTGATGTAAGTTGTGATGTAAAAATTTACGTCCCTAATTCATTCACTCCGAATAATGACTTCATTAATGATTTCCTTGAAGTTAGAGGAGTCAATATTATAGATTTTGAATTTTCGATCTATTCTAGATGGAGTGAGCAGATTTTTTACACAAAAGATATCAATCACTATTGGGACGGTACCTTTAAAGGAAGGCTTGTCCCAACCGGAACCTATACATACACCATTTCTGCTTATGGAAAAGATGCCAAGATGCTTAGGCTAAATGGACATGTCAATGTAATTCATTAATAGCTCTCATATTATTGTTTTTCTTGTGGATTATTCTAATCAATTTCACATCTTTGTGGATAGTGATTTATGTAGACGTCATATTACCCTTACCTCTTCAAAATACTTTTACGTATGAAGTGCCATCAGAATTTGAAGGTGTTCATGAGGGAATGCGAGTAGTAGTTCAATTTGGTCAGAAGAAATTTTATACTGCAATAATCTATAAGCTTCATGATAATGAACCTAAGAAATACAGGGCTAAGCCAATACTAAATGTTTTAGATAATCAACCCATTATTTCACCTCAACAGTTCGAACTATGGAAATGGTTAGCAAATTATTATTGCTGTAGTTTAGGAGATGTTATGCATTCCGCATTGCCTTCAGTATTGAAGCTTTCTAGCGAAACAAAGTTAAAGGTAGAAAATGATGAAATTGACAAAAAAAGTTTAAATGACAAAGAATTTTTAGTTGTTGAAGCCCTAGAAGTTCAAAATGAATTAACACTCAATGAAGTTTCTAAAATATTGAATCAAAAAACCATCTTTCCCACTATCAAGTCATTACTTGAGAGGAAGATAATTTCGTTATTAGAAGAGCTTAATGAGCAGTATAAACCTAAATTAATCCGTGTTGTTTCATCTGTAAACCAAAATGTTGATGTCTCAATTTTTAAAAACGCAAATAAACAAAAGCAAGTCTATCATTCTTTTTTGGATTTAATAAAAGAAGATAATTCGACTTCTATTGCCGTGAGTAAGTTGTTGAAGTATTCGTCAGCTTCCCATCAGACTCTTAACGAATTAGTAAAAAAAGGAATTTTTTCTATTGAAGAAAAAGCCATTTCTAGAATTGAATCTTATGAAAATGAAGATTTAATTTCTTTTGATTTAAGTGACGACCAACAGAATGCTTTGAATCAAATAAAAGACTCTTTTGAAACAAAAGATGTTGTTTTGCTTCATGGTGTTACATCTAGTGGAAAAACAGAGGTGTTTATTAAGCTTATTCAAGAAGCTATTGAACGTGGCGAGCAGGTCCTTTATCTTCTGCCTGAAATAGCTCTAACGACTCAAATCATAAATCGATTACGTAAACATTTTGGTGATAAGGTAGGTGTTTATCATTCTAAGTTTAACAACAATGAAAGAGGTGAAATATGGACTGAGGTTTTAAACGGTCATCGATTTCCTATTATTCTAGGAACTCGTTCATCAATCTTTTTACCTTTTCGAAACTTAGGGTTGATAGTTGTTGATGAAGAACATGAGAATACCTTTAAACAAAGGCAGCCATCACCTCGATATAATGCTAGAGATACGGCTATTAAGTATGCAAACATTTTATCTGCTAAGGTTTTATTAGCATCTGCCACGCCATCATTAGAAAGTTATTATAATGCTAATTTAGACAAATATGGTTTGGTGACCTTGTCTAAAAGGTATGGCGGTGTTAAAATGCCTGAGATTGATATTGAGGATATTAAATATGTCACTCATAGAAAACAAATGAAAGGGGCTTTTTCTCCTCAATTATTAGAGGAAATAGGAAAATCTTTAGAAAATAAAGAGCAAGTTATTCTATTTCAGAATAGGAGGGGGTTTGCACCTGTAAGTGTTTGTAAATCGTGTGGATGGACAGCAAACTGTAAAAGTTGTGATGTTAGTCTTACTTTTCATAAACAACAGCAGTTGTTAAAATGTCATTACTGTGGCTATTCTGAACACCCTGTTAATCGGTGTAAATCATGTGGTAGTTTAGATGTTTTAATAAAAGGTTACGGAACAGAAAAATTAGAGGAGGATTTACAACCCTATTTTCCAAAGGCGACAATAAAACGTTTAGACCTAGATACCACACGAAAGAAAAATGCATATCAATCCATAATCAATGATTTTGAGAATAGAAATATTGATATTTTAATAGGTACTCAAATGCTAACTAAAGGACTAGACTTTGATCACGTTTCCTTAGTAGGAATAATTAATGCCGATGCACTTTTAAACTTCCCTGATTTTCGTTCTTACGAACGCTCTTATCAACTTATGGCTCAAGTTGCGGGTCGAGCCGGAAGAAAGCATAAGCAAGGAAAGGTACTTATTCAAACCTATTCGGCTAATCATGAAATTATAGAGTCTGTTAAAAATAACGATTACCTTCAGATGTATCAATCTGAATTATCAGAACGCAAGGCATTTAATTATCCCCCCTTTTGTAAGCTTATTTCCATTATTGTATCTCACAAAGATTATAATATAACAAATCAAGCGGCTAGAGATTTAGCTATTGTTTTGCGGCAGTCATTCAATAATGTATTAGGTCCAGAATATCCTGCTGTTTCTAGGGTGAAAAACCGTTATCTTAAAAACATTTTAGTTAAAGTGGGTGGTGATTTGTCACTTCATCAGTCTAAAAAGCATATAATGAGTGTAGTTGATAAGGTTGGTAAATTACAACAATACCGTTCTGTTCGTTTTACTCTTGATGTAGATCCTATTTAATTTACTTAAATCGTATTTATAGTCTAAATTGCAACTTCAAATTATTACTATGGCCCTTACCAATAACGATATTTTAAAAAAAATCAGAGTAGCTCTTAAACTTAGAGATGATGAAATTGTTCAAATTTTAGCTTTAGCGGACTATACAATCTCTAAAAGTGAATTAGGTGCTTTTTTTAGAAAAGACGATCATCCTAAGTACATGAAGTTACAAGATCAAATATTACGTAACTTTTTAAATGGTTTAATTATTCATAAAAGAGGTCCCGCTAAAGAAAAAGATAAGCCTTCTTTGAAGTCTAGGATTGAAAAGCGACCTTAGATAAGATAAATCCTTACTTTTTTGGTCTTTAGCCTACTGTTGTCAATCAGTTTAATGACCTGATTAACTTTTGATGAATGAACCGAAACAAAGGCGCAATCTTGTTTGAGTTCAATCACACCCAATTGTTTGCCATTCAATTTTCCTTCTTTGAAGAATAAGCCGGCTATATCTTTTTTTGAAATTTTATCTTTTCTGCCACCAGAAATAAAAACAGTTTTCCATTCAGACTCTAAAGGAATTGGAGAGGGTTTTATATGTTCAATGCCTGAGCTTTTAATAAATGCAGGTAATTTTTCTTGTTCCCATTTAAGGACGTAAGCAGTACCTTGTTTATTCATCCTACCAGTTCTACCATTACGGTGAGTAAATTCATCTTCCTTAGGTGGTAGTTGATAGTGTATAATGAATTTCAATTCTGGAATGTCAATACCTCTTGCTGCTAAGTCTGTTGCTATAATTATCTGATGAGTGCCATTACGGAACTTTATGAGAGATCGTTCCCTTTCTTTTTGTTCCATGCCACCGTAAAAACAACCATGACTGATATGGTTTTCGTTTAGGAAATCACTAACCCTACTAATGCTTTCCTTGAAATTACAGAAAATAATACCCGGTTGATTGCCAATGTGACTTAAAGCATCTACAAGTGTTTTTAGTTTGTCTTTTGACTCTGACTCTATTGTTTTAATATCAATTTGAGGTTTTTCATCTGATAAGTAGTTGATGGTCTCAGGTTTAGTTAGTCCAACAAAAGATGGGACTTCTACTTTCTGTGTTGCAGAAGTAAGTATTTTTTTATTTAGTGAAGTTAAGGAGTCTATGATTTCACTCATTTCATTTTCAAAACCTACTTCTAAAGATTTATCAAACTCATCTAAAACTAGAGTTTTAATATTTTTAACAGAAAATGTTTCTCTACGAAGGTGATCGGCAATTCTTCCGGGGGTGCCTATAAGTATAGCAGGGGGGTGTTTTAAATCTATCTTATCTTTAGAGAATGAACGACCCCCATAGACAGCATTTGTTTTGAAGCCGATTCCCATGTCTCTTATTACTTGTTCAATTTGAATAGCTAATTCCCTTGAAGGTGTAATAATAAGTGTTTGTATTTCTTGGCATTCTGGGTTTAGCTCTGAGATTATAGGTAGTGAGAAAGCCAGTGTCTTACCCGTCCCTGTAGGCGATAATAATATCACTTCCGAATTTGAATGTATTGCAAACTGAGCATCTATTTGCATAGGAGTCAATTCTTTAATATTCAATTTTTCGAGTATATTTTTCTGATTTTTGATTTTAGAATACATCTTTGTTTTATTTACAAGCGTTCCACAAAACATCCTTAGGTGTTGGTGCTGTAATACTAATAGGCTCTTTTTTTACAGGGTGAACGAAGTCTATTTTTCTAGCATGTAGATGTATGCTTTTGTCCTTATTCGTTCTGTCAAACCCATATTTAACATCGCCCTTAATAGGGCATCCTATTTTTGAAAGCTGAACTCTAATTTGGTGGTGCCTTCCTGTCTTAGGAATGACTTCTATAAGATGATACTTATCTAATGATTTAATGAGTTGATAGCTCAATTCTGAACGTAAAGCATGATTACCTTCTCTACTAAAGGCCTTCGATTTATTTTTAGCTTGGTTTTTTAAAAGAAAATGAATTAAAGTATCACTAGGGTTTTGTGGTTTGTTTTTCACTACTGCCCAATATGTTTTTTGAACTTTCTTTTCTCTAAACATTTCATTCAACCTACTTAGCGATTTACTTGTTCTTGCAAATAAAACAACACCACTAACAGGTCTGTCTAGTCTATGAACAACACCTAAATAAACTTCACCAGGTTTATTGTATTTTTTTTTGATGTAGTCTTTAACAAATTCGGGTAAGGGTTTATCGCCAGTCTTATCGCCTTGAATAATATCCGAAGCTTTTTTATTGACTGCAATAATGTGATTATCCTCATAAAGGACTTCAATCATCTAATATTGTTCTTTATCGTTAGGAAAATCTACTATTTTAACATCTGATACGTATTGACTCACAGCCCCTTTTATATCTTCAAACAAATTGAGATATCTTCTAAGGAAACGAGGGCTAAATTCGTGTGTCATACCAATCATATCGTGTAGCACCAATACTTGTCCATCGACTCCGCTTCCTGCACCGATTCCAATAACAGGAATACTTAATTTTTCAGCAACTTGTGTTGCTAACTTGGCAGGTATTTTTTCTAAAACAAGCGCAAAACATCCTGCTTTTTCTAATAGTAGGGCATCTTCAATTAGTTTTTTTGATTCAGCTTCTTCTTTAGCTCTGACGGTATATGTGCCAAATTTATAAATCGATTGTGGTGTTAGTCCAAGATGGCCCATCACTGGAATTCCAGCAGTTAGAATACGTTCTATGGATTCTAATATTTCGCTTCCACCTTCCATTTTTACAGAATGAGCTCCAGACTCTTTCATAATACGAATAGCTGAATTAAGAGCCTCTTTGGAATTACCTTGATATGTCCCAAATGGCATATCCGCAACGATTAACGCTCTATCAACGGCTCTTACGACAGAAGCGGTATGATAAATCATCTGGTCAAGAGTAATTGGCAATGTCGTTTCGTGACCTGCCATTACGTTAGAGGCTGAGTCACCAACTAAGATAACATCAATACCACCTGAATCAACAATCTTTGCTAAGGTATAATCGTATGCTGTAAGCATAGATATTTTTTCTTTGTTTTGCTTCATTTCTAGAAGCGAGTGGGTGGTTATTTTTTTATAAACCTTCTTATGAATGGACATTGTTAAAATTTTACAATGAAGGCATCTTTGAAACCTTTCTTGCTCATTTCCAACAAATAACCTCTAGCTGAACTAAAATTATCAAATTTACCAGCTATGTAAATGATTTGTTGTACTTGAGTATGAATGGTGGTTAAGTTCTCAATACCTTCAACATCAATCAATTCGTCAAATATACCCAATTGTACTCTATAAACCACACTTTTTGAATTTTCTGATGCCCCTTCTTCAGAATAAAGACTTAAAATTTCGTTATGTAACTGTTTGTTTTTTTGTTTTTCAAGTTGAAAAGATTCAGCAAACTGGCTAGCTATCAATTTCTGTTCATTGTTTTGTTCACTTACAATATTATATTGATTCTCTAAAAATTTATTCCTTTTTTCAATTACTTCGTATTTTGAGCTTAACTCCTCTAGTTTGTCGAATTTATTTTTTAGAGATTCATTTGTTAGTTGCGCAGTATTTAAAGATTTGTTTAAGTTTTTATTTTGAGTAGAATATTTAGCCAAAGAATTCAGAAAGCTCTTTTCATTATTTTCTAACTTTTCGTGTTTAGAATTCAAAGCGTTTAATTGAGTTGTCAATTTTGAGTTTTTACTTTTCAAATCAGACAGTTCTCTTTGAAGTTCCAATAATGAAGAAGATTTTTTCTTCATACTAACAATCTCATCCGTTTTTTTCTTGAGTTTTGCATTAGACTTATCTAGTAGAGCTTGAGTTATTCCGTATTCTTTTTTTATTCTCTGATAATCGGTGTTCTCGAGCTTTAAGGTTTTGACTTCTTGGCTCAATTTAGTATTCACACTTTCCATTTCTATAAAGCCATTTTTGAAATCTTCATTTTCAGATTTAATTCTTTTAAAATTGTCTTGTTTGTCCTTGTATGCTAGAATTTTTCCGTCTTGAGATATATTTTGTTTTTCAAGCTCACTAATTTTATTTTTAGCAGTAGCTAATGCTTTTTTAGTGGTATTCAAATCGCTTTTTAATTTTGCCTTTTTTTCATTTAATTTTTTCATTTTGGTTAATGAGGAAGTTTCTTTTGAGGCTGAGTTTTTTTAAATTAGTTTTTAATGTATTAAGCTCTTGATTAAGTTTTTTATCAGAATTTTTTAATGCGCTTAATTCACTATTTAATTGACTATTTTTCTCTTTAAGGTTTTCTAACTCTTTCTTTTTGGCATCTAATTGAGTTTGAATACTCGCTAGAGATTTAGTTGCGCTAATCACTTCGTTTTTGGAAGAAATAACAAGAGAATTGTTTTTCTTAATATCAGATTTAAGGTCTTTATTTTCTTCATTGACTTTGCTTAAAAGCCCTATTTTTTGGTTTAGGGCTGTATTTGCTTTCCTCAAATCAGAATAATCATTGAGTTTATTCTTTAATCTTTCATTTTCTTTCTCAAGAGTTGCTATTTTTTTAATTTTTCGCTTTATGCTTTATTTTCCGTCTGTAATTGATTCAATGATTTAGCCTTTTTAGAATCTAAGTTCGTGTTTGTTTTCTCTTTTTCTAATTGAACTTTTTTTGCTAGGGCATGATTCTGTATATCAATTTTTGATTTAAGACTTATTATCTGAGTACTATTGGCGTTATTTACCATAG
>MDTG01275360.1_pt1 | contig 12490 bp, 13 predicted proteins | sample 811421 | NCBI WGS metagenome assembly MDTG01 (sample SAMN05326645, study PRJNA326480) | marine metagenome | isolation source: seawater | place: Pacific Ocean: South East | collected 2011 | reverse complement strand
TGATATTAAACTTCACAAAAATGATTTACCAGATGAATTAAATTTAGGCAATGTAATAGCTGTAGATGGTGAATTTATGGGCCTCAATGTAAGACGTGATCCATTATGCTTGATACAGATATCCTCAGGAAATTTAGATGCCCATATAATACAATTAGATCGGTCTAAATATCATGCTCCAAACCTGGTGAAAATATTAGAAGATAGTAAAGTAAAAAAAATTTTTCATTACGGCAGAGCAGATATTGCTCATATCAAGTATTATTTAAAAACAGATACAAATAATATTTTTGATACAAAAATTGCCTCAAAACTAGCTAGATCTTACTCGGATAACCATTCACTTAAAACTTTAATTAAAGAATTTATTAACGTAGATATAAGCAAACAGTTTCAAGGATCAGATTTCGGTGGAGAACTAACACCAGCACAGCTCAAATATTGTGCAAATGATGTTATATATCTACATAAAATTCATGAGAAATTAAATGAAATGTTAGAAAGAGAAAAAAGAATTGATTTGTATAAAGATTGTCTTAAATTTTTAAAAACAAGAGTTGATCTTGATCTTGCTCTATTCAAGGATGATATCTGGTCACATTAAAAAATGAAAAATAATATAAATGAAATAGGAAAAGATGTTATTGATTTACAAGTTAAAGCACTAAAAAAATTAAAAAATTCATTTAATCACTCTTTTGAAGATGCTGTAAAAGCAATTACTAAATGTAAATCTAAAGTTATAATATGTGGTGTAGGCAAAAGTGGTATCATTGCATCAAAAATTTCGGCAACACTATCATCTGTAGGAACACCATCATTCTCAATTTCTGCTAGCGATTGTTCACATGGTGACCTTGGAAGGATAACAAACAAAGATATTGTTATTTTAATTAGTTATTCTGGGAATACATCTGAATTAAAAAATATCATAAAATATGTAAAAGTTAATAAAATTCTTTTGATAGGAATTGTTTCTAATAAAGACTCTCTTTTATATAAATCGTCAAATATTAAATTATATATACCCCCTGTAACAGAATCAGGTGATGGAATTGTTCCAACCTCAAGTACAATCACGCAATTGTCAATTGGTGATGCTATTTCAATTGCTACAATGAAGAGAAAAAAATTTGGTAAACTAGATTTCAAAAAATTTCATCCGTCTGGAAATTTGGGTATTAGATTAAAAACTGCTGGTGACTTAATGTTAACAAAAAATAAAATTCCATTTGTTAATGAAAACCATAGAATGCGAGAAGCTCTAAAAATTTTAAATTCTAAAGCACTTGGATTTCTTGTTATAAATAATAGTCAAGGTCTAACCTCTGGAGTTTTTACTGATGGAGATTTGAAAAGACTATTGCAAAGAAAACGTAATATTGAAAAGTTTAAGATTAAATCTTTTATGATTAAAAATCCTTATTCAGTTGAAGAAGACTCTTTAGCAACAGAAATCTTATCTCAAATGAATAAAAAACAAATCACCAATGTATGCGTTTATAAAAAAGGAAATAAGAGAAAAACTATAGGAGTTCTGCATATACACACTCTTATTAAAAACCTTAAATAGTTAGTAAATGAAAAAAATCATACAGCTAATTCTTTTTTCTTTTTTAATTTTAATTATTTTTATTTTTTATTTTTATTATATGAGCTCAACAAACAAATTTGAGAATGTGAGTTTAAAAAATGAAAAAGGCACTAATTTAGAAAACAAAAATAATTTGATTAAAAACTTAAGTTATGAGGTAAATTTTGATAATAATACACAATACATAATTACATCTGACTTAAGTGAATTGGAGTATCAAGGTGAATACGAAATTGTTATTATGCAAAAAGTTGTAGCTAAAATTATTGATGAAAATGATATTGAATTGATTATTACTTCTGACAAAGCAATATATAACAACTCATCATATGATACAAGTTTCAGCGAAAATATTATAATTAAATATACAGATAACATAATTTATTCAGATAATTTAGATCTAAATTTTAATGAAAATATTGTAAAAATTTACAATAATGTTGTATACGATGGTGTTAATGGAAAAATTAAAACTGACAATGTGTTAGTGAACTTATTAAATAAAAATGTTGAAATTTTTATGACAAACCCAGAAAAAAAAATAATGGTAATTTCAAAATAACTCTAAAATTATGTCAAATATTAAAAAATTCAGAATTAAATCTTTTAAGGAAAAAAAATCAATTCTCAAACTAGATAAAATTTCTTTAAAATTTGGAAAAAAAATAATTTTAGATAATTTGAACCTAAAATTAAATAATGGACAAATATTAGGATTATTGGGGCCTAACGGAGTTGGAAAATCTACGATTTTTAATCTAATTACTGGTCTAATTTCACCTGATTTTGGATCAATTTCTATTAACTCAGAAATTGTCAATAAATATCCAATTTATCAAAGGACTCTTAAATTTAAAATTGGGTTTGTGCCTCAACATGGTGGTTTTTTTCATGATTTAACAGTACATGAAAATTTAAAAGCTATTTCAGAGATTTCAATTTCTAATTCAAGTTATAGAAATGAAAAAATTGACTCATTAATTTCTAAATTTGAACTAGATCCAGTAAGAAATATTAAAGCTGATTATTTATCTGGCGGTCAAAAAAAGAAGCTAGTAATAGCTATTGCCTTAACATCTGACCCAAAAATACTTTTACTAGACGAACCCTTCGCAGCCCTTGATGTTATGACCATCAAAACTCTACAAGAAATAATTGTTAATCTTCAAAGCAACAACAATATTTCTGTCGTTTTATGTGACCATCAAGCCAGAGATTTGTTGGCCTGTGTTGACACTGCAGCAATAATACATAATGGAAAAGTTGTTGCTCATGGAACACCTACAAATTTAATTCAAAATATTGATGCTAAGAATGCTTATTTTGGTGATTCATTCAAGATAAGTTAATCAAATTTAAAATGAAAAATATTATTAAGATTAATAATGTAATCAAACCATTTAAAAAAAAATTGGTTGTGGATGGTGATAAAAGCTTATCAATTAGATGGGCTTTGCTTGCATCTCAAGCTAAAGGAAAATCAAAATCATATAATCTTTTAAAATCAGATGATGTTTTAAACACACTAAAGTGTCTTAGAAAACTTGGAATTAAAATTAATTTTAAAAATAAGATATGTGAAATAACAGGTAACGGTTTAAATAATTTTGATTATAAAAAGAAGATAACTTTAGACGCTGGAAATTCTGGAACTTTGGGTAGACTTATTATGGGACTATTAATTCATTCTCAAAATACAGTTATTTTAAAAGGTGATAAAAGTTTATCAAAGAGAGATTTTATTAGAGTAGTTAAACCTTTGGAAAAATTTGGTGCAAAATTTAAAACTAGGAATGGAAAACTTCCAATTAGTATAGAAGGCACTAAATTTGCAAAACCAATTAATTACAATGAAGATAAAGGTTCGGCACAATGTAAAAGCAGTGTAATATTAGCTGCACTCAATACAAGAGGTATAACAAAAATTAAAGCAAAAAAATCACGTGATCATACTGAGTTACTATTAAAACATTTAAAGCTTCCAATTAAAATTTCAAAAAAAAAAAATTACGATTTAATAAGAATTAAAGGTGGTAACAAAATAAAACCAATTAATTACAATATTCCCACTGATATCAGTTCAAGTGCTTTCTTTATTGTTTTGACAGCGTTATCAAAAAACTCAAAGATAAATATTAAAAATGTAAATATCAATCCATCTCGAGCCGGTTTGCTCAAAATTCTTAAAATTATGGGTGTGAAGGTTAAATTAAAAAATCACAAAATTTATAAAGGAGAGAAAATTGCCGATCTTCATGTTAAAAGTAAAAAATATATACAACCAATAAATTGTTCCTCAAAAATAAATAGTTCTGCAATTGATGAATTCTTATTGATTTTTTTACTTGCAGCAAGAGCTAATGGAATATCTCATTTTAAGAATCTTTCAGAACTTAACAAAAAAGAGAGTCCAAGATTAATTTGGGGGTCAAAAATTTTAAATAAAATGGGTATTAAAAATCTAGTTACTAAAGATAGTATTAAAATTTATGGTAACCCGAATTTGAAAATAAATAATAAAATAGTTATTAAAAATTTTTTAAAAGATCATAGAGTTTTTATGACATGTGTTATCGCTGCTTTAACGTTTGGGGGAAATTGGAAAATATCAGATAGGGACTCGATTAAAACCTCATTTCCAACATTTTTATCGAAAATAAAAAGTTTAGGTGCCAAAATTCATTAAATTTAAAAAAATTACAAATATTAGAGTTTTGTAAGGGCATAAAAAGTCAATAAATATAATAATTTTTTCAGTTTATTTAATAATTTTGAAGATTCATTGTTGATTAAAGCGCTAAATTTCACTAAAAGTGCCAAGTTTAAAAAAAATTTACTAATAACTAATAATTAATGGAAATATTTAAAGACCTATCAAATAAAGCAACCCAAGAATTCGAAAAGTTATTAAATTCACAGCTTTCTAAAATAAATATTGAAGAAGGAAAAGTTATTAATGGAAAAATCAATAAGATAACAGAAAAATTTGTTTTTTTATTTGTTGAAGGTTTAAAAAGTGAGCCTGTGCTAGATATTAATGAACTAAAGAGTATGGGTTTAGGGGAGAAAATTAAAGTTGGTGAAACAATACCTGTTCTTTTAGAAAAGATAGAAGACAAAAATGGTGAGGTACTTGTGTCAGCAAGTAAAGCACAAAAAATCAAAGGTTGGAATAAGCTTGTTGAAGCCTATGAAAAAAATGAACCGATAATGGGGAAAATTACATCAAAGTGTAAAGGTGGATGTATTGTTGAACATATTGATACTGGATCATTAATGTTTTTACCTGGTTCGCAAATAAGCGATAAGCCCTTGAAAGATATAAGCCACCTAATGAATGAACCACAAAAATTTGCTTTAATTAAATTAGATAAAGTTCGAGGGAATGCCTGTGTTTCTAGAAGAGAAATAATTTCCTCTTTTAAAAAAGAGGATAAAGCAAAAATAATTGATAAGTATAAAGTTGGAGATATAATTAAAGGAGCTGAGGTAAAGGGTTATAGTACATTTGGCTGTTTCTTTAACGTAAATGGTGAACTTGATGTGCTGGTACACTTGCAAGAAATTTCTTATTCAAGAGTAAATCATCCTGATGAGGTATTTAATATTGGAGAAAAGCATGATCTTAAAGTAATTTCAGTCGATAAAGAAAAGTTACAAGTTGGCTGTTCTGTAAAACAACTTTCACCTGACCCTTTTGAGCATATAGAAAATTATGAGTTGAATAAAAGATATAAAGCTAAAGTTGTTAAATTAATGGACTTTGGTGCTTTTTGCGAATTAGAACCTGGTTTAACAACATTGCTTCATTCAAGTGAATTAAGTTGGACAAAAAAAAACATACCAGCAAAAAAAATTTTTAAAATAGGTGATGAAATAGATTGCGTGATCACTGAAATTGATAAGGAAAAAAGAAGAGTTGCAATTTCATACAAACTGACACAAGAAAATCCATTTGAATTATTTGAAAAAAAATACCCAGTAGGAAGTATTGTTGAAGGAGAAATAGTTAATAAAAACGAATATTCATTATTTGTAAAAGTACCAAACCTTGATGTAGATGCTTTTCTACACTCTAATGATTTGACTTATCTGAATAATGGCGAAGAAGAATTAGCGAAATATAAAAAAGGTGATAAAATTAAGGTCAAAGTTTTAGAAATAAAAGTATCTGAACAAAAGATTAGAGTAGGCTTAAGACAAACACTCCCAGATCCTTTTGAATGGTTTAGTGATAAAAAAATTAATCAAACAATTACAGTCAAAATTGTATCAACCGATAATAAAGGTTTAACTGTGAGACCAGAAGGGTGTGAGATGGATTTCGTTATCAAAAAATCTCAAATAGCAATTAATTCCTCTGATGCTAGACCATCAAGATTTACTGGGGGTGAGAGAATAGATTGTGCAATTGCAGAACTTGATTTAAACAAAAGAAAAGTTATTCTGAGTATTAAACTTTTAGAGGAAATAGAAAAAAAAGAGGCTCTTGAAAAATATGGAGCTGAAGGATCTGGAAAAAATTTACCTTTTTCATCTTTATCTGAAGATCTAAAAAAAAAAGATAAAGATAAAGATTAACTCCAAATAAAAAGAGGTTAAATTGGCTATAGTAAAATCTAAGCTCTTAAAAAAATTATCACAAAATTATCCTAATTTTCTTAAAAAAGACTTAGAAAAATTTACAAATATAATTTTAAATGAAATAAAGCAAACTCTTAAGAGGGGGGAAAGAGTTGAACTAAGAGGTTTTGGGATATTTTCAATACGTATTCAAAAAGCTAGAATTTCTCGAAATCCAAAAACAGGTGAAAAAGTTCATACTTCGAAAAAAAAAACAATTCACTTTAAAATGTCCAAAGATTTGTTTAAAAAATTAAATAATAATGAAGAATAAAACTATTTTCGTAGCTTGTGATACCTCAAATTTAAAAAAAATTAAAAGAATAATTAAAGAAACTAAAACAAATAAACTTAAAATTATTCCAAAGTTTGGTCTTCAATTCTTTTACTCTAAAGAGGGTAGAAAGTTTTTAGAAAAAATTAGAAGTGATTTCTGGCTAGATTTAAAAATAAATGATATCCCGCAAACAGCTTTGTCGGCAATTGAAAGCTTAAAAGATTTAAGAAAATGCAAATATATTACTGTACATGCTAGCGGTGGTCTAGAAATGATGAAGACCGTCAAGAAAAAAGCAAAAAAAATTAATAAAAGCTTAAAAATTTTAGGGGTTACTGTTTTAACAAGTCTTGATAATAAATCTATAAAACAGATAGGTCACACAAAAAAAGTTCAACAATTAGTTTTAAAGCAAGCTGATCTTATAAAAAAATCTAATTGTGATGGAATAGTTTGCTCTGCTCATGAGGCTATGATGGTCCGTAGAAAATATAAAAATTTATTAATAATAACTCCAGGAATAAGAATGCCAGGAGATAGTTATAATGATCAAATGAGAATTATGACTCCTAAAGATGCGTTTAAGAATAAAGTTTCAGGTATTGTTATTGGAAGGTCTCTCACTCAAGGTAATATAAAAGATAACACAAAAAAGCTCGAAGATCATCTTAACTAATGATCAAAGATTGTAAAATTTGCGGGATCTCAAATCCAGATATTTTAAATTTTATTATTGATCATCCCTTTCCACCAAAGTTTATAGGTTTTATTTGCAACTATCCAAAAAGTTCAAGATATGTTGAATTTAACAATCTAAAAAAATTGTTAAGTGTAAACAAAAATAAAATTAATTTTGTGGCTGTTTTAGTAAAACCTGAGAATGAAATTCTAGAAGAAATAAAGAATTTACCATTCGATTACTATCAATTATATGATTGTTCTCCAAATGAAACTAAAAAAATTAAAAAAAAATATCAAAAAAAAATTATTTCAGCATTTACAGTTAAGGAAAAAATTGATGTAGATAAACATAAATTGTTTTCTGATATAACTGATATTTACTTGTTTGATAGCAAAGGATACGAAAAAAGTGCTTCATTTGATCATAGTTTAATTAAAGATTTAAAGCTTGATAAAGAATTAATGGTTGCAGGCAATATTCAGTTTGACGATAATCTTGAAAAATATAAAGATATTGCAGATTTTATTGATTTATCAGGAGGCCTAGAAACTTCTGGATTAAAGGATAAATCCAAAATAGAAATTTTTTTAAATAATTTAAATAAATTAAAAAATGAAACTTAAAAAAAGAATTCCACTAATTGACCAACATGATCGTTATGGTTTTTGGGGTGGTAAATTTGGAGGAAGTTTTATTCCCGAAACATTAAAAAAACCTGTAGAAGATTTAACAAAAGAATTTTCAAAATTAAGGAATAATAAAAAGTTTTTAAAAAAAAGGGATTATTATTTTAAAAATTACATAGGCTCACCTACATCATTTGTTAAGCTACATAATTTATCAAATCATTTAGACGGTGCACAAATATGGGCCAAAGTTGTTTCTGAGGCTAATGGTGGTGCGCACAAGATATATAATGCAACTGTTCATGCCTTAATTTGTAAAGCAATGGGGAAAAAATATATAGTAGGAGATACTGGTGCTGGTTATGCTGGAAAAATGTTAAGTATGGCTGCTAAAAAATTTGGACTAAAATGTAAAATTTTTATGGGTGCCAAGGATATTAAAAGGCAAAAACCAAACTGTGATGCTATGAAAAAAAATGGTGCTGAAATAGTTCCTGTATACTCTGGTAGTCAGACTTTGGTTGATGCAGTTAGTGAATGTATGCGATACTGGGTATCGAATTGTGATACTACACATATGTGTGTTGGAAGTACTGTCGGCCCAAATATCTTTGTAAAAATATGTGGATGGAGTACAGCTCAAATTTCTAGGGAACTAAAAATACAAATTAAGGAAAAATTTAAAAAAATTCCTAATAAAATTAAATTGATTAATTGCGTGGGTGGTGGGAGTTCTGCTTATGGTTTTTGGAGTGAATTCATAGATTATAGTAAATCACAAATAGAGTTAATTGGTGTAGAGGCTGGAGGTCCAAAAAAATCAAAGCTTCATGCTGCTCCACTTAGTAGAAATGCAAAAATAGGAATTTTACATGGTGCAGCTTCATATGTTTGTCAAAACAATGAAGGTCAAATTAATAATACGGAGTCCATAAGTGCCGGATTAGATTATCCAGGTGTTAGTCCAATACATTGTTTTTTAAAAGATACAAAACGAGCTAAGTATACTTATGCAACTGATGAGGAAGCCTTAAATGCACATGCGATGGTAACTAAATTTGAAAAACTTAATCCAAGTTTAGAACCTAGTCATGCATTTGCAGAAGCAATTAAAATTGCTCCAAAATTGAGTAAAAGTACAATTATAATTGTAAACTCTTGCGGTGATGCTAAGAAAGATCGAGATATATTAAGAGAAAGATTGGGAAAAAATCAGTGAGTTCATTAATCAACAGAGCTTTCTCAAATGCGAAAGAAGAATATAGACCGGCTTTGATTACTTATACTGTTGCGGGAGACAATACCAAAAAAAAATCTTTGGAAATACTTAAATCGATTTCAAATTATGCTGATATTTGTGAATTAGGTTTTCCACACAATACCCCAATAGCTGATGGAGGACAGATACAAACTAGTGCTTATCGAGCAATTAAGAATGGTATTAAAATTAATGATGTATTTTCAATCACGAAAAATTTTAAAAAGATCAAAAAAAATAAACCAATTATTCTTATGGGTTATTATAATATGATTTATCAGTTTAACGAAAATAAGTTTTTAAAAAAATGCAAAAAATCAAAAGTTGATGGTTTAATAGTTGTTGATTTACCTTATCCTGAAAACAAAAATTTTGCGTTAAAATGTAAAAAAAATAATATTAATTTCGTACAGCTTATTTCTCCAACTACTTCAAAAATAAGGTTAAAAAAAATTATTAAAGATTCTCATGATATGATCTACTATATAAGCATGCTGTCTACCACTGGTGGAAAATTAAAAGCACCAAAAAAAATCATTCGAGAGTATCTAAAAATAAAAAAGATGAGTCGATCTAAGAATATAGTTATTGGGTTTGGTATTACTGGAAAAACCATAAAATCACTCAAAAAGGCTGATGGATTAGTTGTTGGGAGTGCAATTTGTGAAGAAATCAGTAAATCATTAAAGAAAAGACAAAATACTGTCATAAATGTTACTAATGTAGTCAAAAAGTTAAAAAATAAAATTATATGAATTGGATAACTAAGATAATTAGAGCTGGTGAAAAAATAAAATCTGCGATTCACAAAAGAGCAACAAAAGAGGATATTGCTAATAGTGATTGGACATCATGTTGCAAAGGTCCAATTTTAAAAAAAGAACTTGAGGATAATTTCTTTGTTTGTCCTGAATGTAATAAACATCATAGAATTAAACCAACACAAAGATTTGATATTTTGTTTGGAAAAAATAATTACGAAATATTCAAAACACCAATTCCCAAAGATGATCCGCTAACTTGGACTGACTCAAAATCTTACAAAGATAGATTAAAAAGTGCTAGAAAAAAAACTGGGATGGATTGTGGAATGATGGTTGTAAGTGGAAAAATAAATAACATCAAAATTACTGCTGTTGCCTCAGATTTTGATTTTTTAGGAGCCTCAATGGCTGCAGCAGAAGGAGAGGCGTTTTTATATGGAATACAATATGCTATTGAAAATCAAACTCCTTTTTTATGCATTAGTGCAGGGGGTGGTATGAGAATGATGGAAAGTTTAATTTCATTATCACAAATGACTAGAACAACTCTTGCAATTAATGAACTCAAAAAAAATAACTTGCCTTATATAGTTTGTATTACAGACCCAACGGCTGGTGGGATTACAGCCTCATATGCAATGCTTGGCGATATTCATATTGCTGAGCCAGGAGCGTTAATCGCTTTTGCTGGAGCAAGAGTTATCCAGGGTACTGTGAAAGAGGAATTGCCAGAAGGTTTCCAAAAAAGTGAATATGTAGAAAAAACTGGATTTGTTGACTTAATAATTGATAGAAAAGATTTTGGAGAAAAAATTGGAACTTTATTGTCCATATTGTTAAAGAAAAATTCTGCTATAAGCACTGTAGATAATGAAACTACAGAAGATACTCAGTCACTTTCAAAAGTTGCATCCTAAGGAAATAGATCTAAGTTTAGATCGTATAAAAAATCTTTGTAAAAAACTAGGTAACCCACAAGATAAAATAAAAGCTTTTTCTGTAGTTGGAACTAATGGTAAACAATCAACTATCAGTGCAATTTTTTCAATTCTTAAAGAAGCAAAAATTCAATGTAATGTTTATACAAGTCCACATGTTCAAAGAATTAATGAAAGATTTATTTTTAATAATCAAGAGTTGAATGATGATGAATTAGCAAATCTTTTTGAAGAAGTTGAAAAAGTTAATAATAACCAACCCATAACATTTTTTGAGATATTATCAGCATGTTTTTTTTATAAAGCAGCCCAATATTCTAATAATATAAATTTAATTGAAGCTGGTTTATTTCATAGATTTGATGCAACTAATATCTTAAAAAATAATTTAGCTAGTGTAATATGCTCGATTAGCATTGATCATCTTGATTGGTTGCCTAAAAATCAACAGACAATAGAAAAAATTATATTTGAAAAAACATCATCTCTTTTGAATTCTAATATAATTGTGTCAAAACAAAATTCTCAATACACTACAAGATGCATCAAAGAAACAATTTCAAAAAATTTATCTAATAAATTATTTTTTAATGAAGATTTTAGTTATTCTAATAATGAAAATGGTTTTTTTTATTATGAGGATAAATTTGGTGGTTTAAAACTTCCACATCCAAATATTTTAGGAGAATTTCAATTAGAAAATATTGCAACTGCGATAGCGACTTTAAGAATGTCAAATATGGATATCAAAGATGATGATATTAAAAATGGAATAACAAAAATTAAAAATATAGCGCGACTCCAAGAAATTAAATCTGGAAAACTAAAAGAACTTGTAAAACGTAATTGCTTATTACTTGATGGGAGTCACAATGAAGATGGGGCAAGAGTTTTAAATGAATATCTTCAAACTTTAAATTGTAACAAACATGTTATTTTGGGAATGATGGCAAATAAAGATCATAAAAAATATATCAGTTATTTTAAAGATATTTCCTCTCTAACAACAATCGATATACCAAATCAACCTAATGCAATAAGTGGCAGAAAATTAAAAGAAAAATTTAAGAATATCCCAAATGTTCAATATAAAGAAAGTATTAAAAAAGCTATTAAGTCAATCCCACTTAAAAAAAATGACTTATTAATAATAACAGGATCTTTATATTTAAGTGGTGAATTTTTAAATTTGAATTAGATATTTTTATCCAAAAATTCTTTCATACTACTCTCAGGAACTCCACCAACTTTCCTGTCTACCTCTACACCCTTTTTATAAATTATAACTGTTGGCACCCCTCTTATTCCTGCGGCGCTTCCAGTATTAATTCCACCATCTTCAATATCAGCATAATAAAAGCCAGCTTTACTTTTGTATTCATTAGCTAATTTATCCATTATTGGTTTTAGGGCTTTACAAGGGCCACACCATTCTGCACTAAACTGGATTACAGAAATATCTTCATTTTTAATTTTACTATCAAAATCATCATCTTTAAAATCTACAAGCATATGTCCTATCTATAATTATTATTAGTAAAGTCAACTATGCTATTTCATATTTCTTTTCGATTGACATTATAAAATGATTAATTTCATCTAGTTTTTTTAATTCCTCTTCATCATCCTTGTTAGAAGCTTGATCTCTTAAATAATCAATTTCAGTATAAGCCATATTTACTGTTTGCCATTTTTCTTTATTTTTACTTAATATCCTTCTGGCAATTT